>Ga0255413_1041_pt1 | contig 9229 bp, 10 predicted proteins | sample ANMaggSeSYBR01K5_FD_182651 | JGI IMG/M metagenome (GOLD analysis project Ga0255413, IMG submission 182651) | Sediment cell enrichment communities from methane seep in Santa Monica Basin, California, United Staets - ANME aggregate JGI... | ecosystem: Environmental > Aquatic > Marine > Cold seeps >... | reverse complement strand
AGCGGAAAGAGGGTGAAAAAGCCAAATGTGGCGACAACAAATGGTTTCTTGGTACTCTTGTCAGCCAGATACGCCACCGGGATGTAAATCACCATCGCTGTGACCATTTCGATGGTCGTCAGTACGCCAAATTGCAGAGGGGAGATGCCGTTGAGCTTGACGCACCAGAGTACCACGAAAGCATAGGGGATTTGTTCACAAAAGCGCACCAGGATATCCGACACCAACAAGTTGCGCAGCGCGGGACTCATCAATCTCAATGCCCGCACAGGGTTACCCTCTGCCACCCCCACTCGCTTCTCATTATTTTCGATCAGCACTTGCTGCAGCACCAGTGACACACCGCCAAGGAGCAGAGCTGCCCCAAACGCCAAACGCACTCCTGTTTTTTCCCCAAACCCGATGATCATCACCCCGCCCAGCACCGGCCCCAGGGCCATCGGAATTCGGCGCACAAGCGAATGCATCGAGACACCCATCGTACGCTTGTCTTTCGGCAGGACACGGGCTACCATGTCCATTGTTGCCGGCAGCGAGATGGCTGTCCACGAAAGAAAGAAGACCGCGCCGATGATCACCGCTGGCCAGTAAGGAAAGACGATCACAATCAGGTAACCCAGCATGGCTATCAGGTTGAATAGGATCAGAGCCCGTTTATAGCCCAACCGGTCGCTGGCGTAACCGCCAAGATAGGAATAAAGTGCACTAAGCAGGTTGTCCAGCCCGTTCAGCAATCCAATCGAGAACGCACCGCCTCCCAACGCAACCAGGTAAAGAGGCAGAAAGCGTTCGGCCATCTTTTCGCCCAGCCCCACCAGGATGACCATAGCCAGCAAAACGAACATACTCTTCTTCAGTCCTAAAAAGTCCACCACTGCCTGATGCCATTTCACACTCGATGCACGCTTAACGCTCATTCCGTACTCCTGAGAAATTTAAATTTCAGAACACCTGGTGTAGACTTTCAATAATCACTGGCAGAAAAACCTATCCGGTATTCTGATTACAGAACTTAGCGGCATGATTAACCACCAGACAGGGTCGTAACCGGCTTGCTGTCTTAGCAAATCCTGGCCATTACATTATAGCCAAAGTTGCTATTTTTCGCGCCGCTGACCCAATGGCTAAACAGTTCAGTTCTACGCCGGGCTGGACAGCAAATACATTTACACGCTTTTCCGCGTTCTCCCCCAAAGTTTATTCCATGTCTTCCAAACAACCCATACCAGACCATAGACAATTATAAGCAACCCCACCGACATAAGTACCTTCATCTCCTGAGGGGAAGTGGCGCGCGCACCAGACAAGAAAAAGTATAGTGATACTCCAACCCAAATAACAGTGATGGCTGCATCGAAGGCAGAAATCTTTCTTCGCTTGAGAGTGGAGCGTTCAGCCCGGATACCCGCATCAGCCGGTAGGGACGCATCGTGGCGGCGCAGGCTGAAAGCGATGGAATCTGTTGGACACGCATCGGTACATTTAAGACAGACGATGCAATCTAAACTGCGTACCTTACCGTAAGCATTAAGATCGCCCATTACATCAATCTGAAAATCACAGGCACGGTTGCATTTCCCGCAGCCGATACATTCATTATTTACAAGGCGCACACTGCCAATTTTGGCGGCACTAAAAATTTTAAGCAAAGCCCCAATGGGACACAAGTAGCGGCACCAGGCCCTCCGGCTAAAAACAAAGAGCAGCACAGGGCCATACAGAATAAGTGTCAGCAGAATTGAAATACCAGTCTGCTGTCCACCCCAGGGTTCAACATCTGCTAATCGCAATGTGAATACGCTTGGGAAACCTTTCTCAATCCAGATTGCAAGTAAGGTGCTGTAGACTTTCAACGCCAGAGAAACAAAGGGAAGGACTCCTAAATATAAAAGTATTCGGCGCGGAATCTTTATCTTTAACTTGTCTCCAATTCCCCACTCAATAAATTCAAGGTAGCCGCCAAACCAACAAAGCCAGCCGCAAAATGCGCGCCCCAGCAATATTGCCGAGATGAATACTAATACCCAAAAAATGACTCCTGCATTTATCACTCCCCGTGAAAGACCAGAGAAAAGAGCCTCGATCCCAATACTGCCAACCTCATGGACGCCAAATGTATACCATGTGACCACATGCACGGCCACCATCAGCATTAATAATATTCGGGTCAAATTGCGGAAACTTTGTGTGCTTTTTCTTTGTTGTGATATAGGTTTACTCTTGCTCATTTATGTTCTCCTTTTTATGTTCTGTGTCAGGTATAGCAATTTTCTTTCTGATCTGAATTGCATTTGAAAAGAGAGAGTTTCTTATTTCTCCTTCTTCAGTGCGGTGATGCGCTTTTCGATGGTCTTGGCTTGCTCCCTCGATTCTTTCAGTAAGTTGAATTATCTTTGAATTATTATCCATGATTTGAAATTTGTTTGCGAGCTACCGAATGTGTGAGTCACTGAGCTTTTTTACTCACAGAGTTCCTTTTATAACTACCAACCTTTGCTTTTCACGCTGATTACAAGAGCCGAGGGCGAGTCCAGTTTGTGTGGGGTTGGGCGGCAACACATATTTTTTCTATTGCTCAATTTTTACTTCAATCATATATCTGGATAAATTGTCACCGATTGAAGCTTTGGACCACTTTCAAAATCGGCTCTACCAAATCAAGCGGATCTGCATGCGGTTCAATACAAACAGAAATATGCCCGTTCTTTATTGGAGCAACAAATTGGTAAAAATTTCCATATCGGATTAATACAAACTTTGCTCCTCCGCAGTCAATATCACCGCGCTGTTTCACAAGCGTCAAAATCGTGGGATTAACTATCAGTTCTTCATACTTATCTGAGCCTGTACTGCTTGCACCCACTAAGCCCTGCTTGACAGAAGAATCCAATTTATCTCCACGGTAAACTGCTACATAACGGATGTCTTCAGATAACGAAAAAATGGCTTTAATCATGCTGTAATTCTCCTTCACGTTTTGGGATTTGTTCCACCTAAGACATTTTCTTTTAAAAATGATTGTCATCGGTCCCAGAATTTGTTTTCAAGATACAAAACATTTATTCGCAGGAATTGGCTTAATCTTTTATATATTTTAATGCCGCAACAATTCTTCTATCATCAAACGAGGTATGTAACCGGCTCACCGTTTTAGCAAATTCTGACCATTTTATTATAGTCAATATTTCGCATTTTACACACTGATTATCCTTTGATAAAATCTAATATAGAACAGGCAATTCAATTATTTTTTTCTGTTCCTCATTACCATGCAAAACGATAGGATTCATCCAATAAGTACCGATATTAAGAGAGCTCCATTTTCCTCCAACAAGCACTGTCGTTGGGACTCCTGTAGCGTTGCAGAAAAGGTGATGTACTGACTCGAAAAAAGATCCATTACGATTTTGCTCCTTCAGTGCATTAGGCTCAAGACTCCATTTGCTGGAATCATCACAGGAGAGTGAGTCGAGCATAAGGCGAATAGTCGCATCCATGAAGTAAGCGATAAGTTTGGCTCTTTGACTACGTTCTTCAGCCGAAGCGTCTGCTCGTATAAAGCGATTACTTCCTAAATCTTCAATGGGATGATAAGCAATCCAGCCGTTAGGTTCTGTAAAGCACTTTTCTCTTTCAGCTAACTGTATTACCTCTTGATGAAGTTTGTCTCTAACATCTGCGTCTACATGAAGGCGAAATTTAATGTATCTATATTTACCTTCTATACAGAATTGTTCGGGTAAGGCATAACCCCTGGGGGGCTTATCCACATTGTAGGCATTCCAATAGCGCGTTATCCATAGCCAGGATATGTGGTTTTGGTACTTTATAACAATTGGTTTGATAACTGTCCCAAGTACTTGCTCAACCCAGTTTTTACCGTATGGATCCTTTGATGGAACAAAAATATGGAGAGTGTTCAATTCATTCCATGTCATTCCCGTATATCCTCTCTTCGCATTATTATGCGAAACGTATGACGCCACCTTACAGGGTGGTAAGCGATAGAATTGTACCGTTTTCCTTTATATTTTGCATTATACAGCAGTATTTTCTTTGTCAAGAGAAGATGTTCCTTTTTGAAAAGAAGAGCAACTGAAGTTGAGATATTCGGTATTTGGGGTAAAAAAAAAAGCCCTTACGGGCTTTTCCAGGTGCCCCCCGGGAGATTCGAACTCCCGTTTTAGCCTTGAAAGGGCTGCGTCCTGGTCCCCTAGACGATGGGGAAAAGAACATTTTAGCCTTTCAAGAATTGGATAGGGCCAATAACTCAATTTCAGCTATTCTTTCTCTCCAAATTTGAAGAGAATTATACCTAGTTTATATATCTTTTTATATTCTTAGTCAATATATTCAATGAACTTATTATGTACACTGGGAATAATTAATGATGAAGATAATTTGTTATACATACTTTGGAAAAATTTTGAACCTCCGACCTCTTGCACCCCATTCAGCCGCAGATGTGTCCAACGCGAATTATTGCGTCCATTGTGTCTTTTGTGTCCACATATAGGGCGAAAAAGTGTCCATCGTGTCTCTTAGTTTTACGTCCTTTTCAGTCTCACAAGCTTTGACACGGTACATAAGTTAACATTATTCTTTATACTACGGTGAGTTAATAAATTTAAGAAAATCATTAACCAATTTAGGGCTAAACTGTTTACCTTTTTGGGAAATCAGCAACTCAATTATTTTATCCTTTCCCCAAGCTTTTCTATATGGTTTATCTGAAATAAGCGCAATATACAAATCACATATAGAGAACAAATGAACAATACTTGGAATGTTGTTCCCTTTAAACCCATATGGATAACCAGAACCATCCCATTTCTCATGGTGGTAAAGTGGGAATTTTGCATATCTTTTTAATGTTTTTGTTTTATTTAATAAATTAAATCCAACGATTGGATGTTCTTTAAAAATCTCCCATTCATTCTCGGTTAGTGGTGAAGTTTTCTTAAGAACAGATAAAGGAGATGAGATTTTTCCAATGTCATGCAACAAACCACCTATCTCCAATTCTTTAATTTCCTCATCATCAACTCCAATGAATAATGCAAAATCCAATGACAGATTTGTGGTTTTTATACTTGTGCCTACAGGCATACCTTCCCAAATATCAACTATATCTGCCCATGTCTCAATAATAGTTTTGTCAAAATTATTTGTTATCTCAAGATTATCAAAAATCTTCTGATTTTCAACCTGTTTTTTTTGATAATCACAAATTAATATTTCTTTTTCAGAAATAAGTTTTTCTTTAGAGCTGAGTTCCTCTTTTAGAACAAGGAATTTACTTTCATATTTATTAATGAAATCTTCAGAGTCAACAGCTTGCAACCAGCTTACTTGTGCTTGAAGCGTTTCAATTTGAGCTTTGTTATTGTCCTTGATGCCCTCGATTTTTAGGCGCAAAATATTGATTTGTTCGTCCTTTGTTCGTATGACTTTTTCTTTAGCATCTTTATATTCTTTAGCCCATGTATATCTTGAAATCAGGGTACCAATCAATATAATTGAGCTCAAGATCGTAGTAATTAATGTAATTATTTCACTTGTTTTCATATTACTCAAGGGATAGATTTCTTGGCTATTTTATATACTTTAATACAAGATATTATATATCATGTTGATTTTAGTTTTATTCCCTTTAATAATGAATTATTGCGCCTCATCTTTCAAATTATCAAATAACCATTGATAAAAATTTTTAATAAGATTTATGTATTCATCGATAATTATTTCTATTTCAATATCATCACCGAGTTTTTTTAGATAAGGTAATCCCTTTTTTCCCCAATCATCCCATCTTAATAACTTATTTCTTTTTAGTAGATATTTACTATCAATAATATCTTGAAGATGATAAATTCGATCATTTGGAAATGAAGTAATTGGTTTTATATTCCCAACCAGAGGTTCATAATATAATGAATAATTCCTCAAACCCTCAATGAATTGAACAATTGGATTGTAAGTTAATCTGATATCTCTTTCTTTTTTATATCTATTAATAAAAAGATGATTAGTGAAATTCCTATTTATCAAAATCCTATTGGCATCAACAACAGCTTCCGCCACTGATAAAAAATTTAACAGATGCCTTGATATTTCAAAAATCTGTTCATCTAATTTATGCGGAAGTCCTTTGTGCCATACTTGCTCGATTACTAATGAATCACGCATCTTTTTAAATTCAAGTTTTAGTACTTCATAGTTTTTCATAACCAATTGGAAATTTGTTCGAATTCGAAAAACTATAAGTTGAAAATCTAAAGTGTATATAGGTTTTTTCATAATTACTTATTATTGATAGAAGGATTTACTATAAATTATACGTATTGGGTAATACTTCTCTCCAATTAAATTTTCAATTAATATTGGACTATTACATAACAATTTATTAACAAGCAAGCCGGTATAATTATTTTATGTTATTAGTTGTTAGACGCGAAAGTTATGAACTCAAAATAACTAAGAAATAAAACAGATATTATCCTTATTCAAGAGATCAAATCTATAGCACCATTTAATCTTAGAAAGGTGGTTTTTTTTCGTCTTAATGTCTATAATTAAAATCCATTAGTATTGGAAATCATAAATGTGTATTTGGAAGAAAAGTCATAATGAGATGGTTGATGATGAGAAAAAGTACCGAGATCATATTGTTGAGAATATCATTAAATCTCAGGAGACATTTGACAAAGTATTACTTACTCTAACCAGTGGTTCCCTTGGTTTTTCAATAACTCTGATTGGTGCAATATTTGGATTTGACAATATTGAAAATAGTTGTGCTTTATACATAGCTTGGGTTAGTTGGACTTTAAGTTTGCTAATATTGTTAATAAGCCATTATTTCAGTGTAAGGGCATGGGAAAAAACAATAACTCAATTTGATGAAGGAAGCTTTAGTGAAGGTAATAAAAAAGAGGGAGAACCGTTTACTTCTTGGGTAGATTTTTGTAATACATCAGGTTTGTTATTATATATCTTCGGAATTATTGGCTTCATGGTTTTTTTATTCTATAATCTGATTGTTATATAATAATAATTATGAATAAGATGAAAAGTTTCTCCAGAAAAATTATAGAAGAGGGTACGAAACCAACAAAACATTCACCGAAATCTCCCTCGTCATCACCACCAACATATAAAGGAACAAAGCCCTCGAGGCATCCTGTTCGCAACCCAAAGACCCCAAAGAAAACGGGAACAAAATAAAAGATTTTACAATCTCCAATTATCAACAGGGCTAGCATTCCTGTGGGCTCTCTCACAATCAGCTTTAGCGATAGCTAAATAACGTTTAACCATCTCCAACGATGAATGGCCCAGAATTCTTTGTAACGTGTAAATATCCCCATAATTTCTAAGATATTGAATCGCAAATGTATGCCGGAATCGGTGGGGATGCACATTGCGAATACCGCAACTTTTTCCTAGCCTTGATAATAGATTTTAAAACCTTTGAGGCGTCATTGGATTGTCCGAGGATGTGACAAAAAGAGACTCATCGTGTCGAATAATTTCTCTGTTCACCAGATATTGCCAAAGTGTTTTTCTTGCTTTTTTCCCTAGAAATGTGGTTCTGGAATGAGATTTTTTGACATGATGAGGTTTTACATGAACCTCACCATTTTCTAGATTTACATCATAAATTCTTAAACGGGAAAGCTCCCCAGCCCGGATTCCGATATCCAATAATGTAAGGATTATTGCTTTATTACGGATTGCATGAGGCTTTCTAAGCTTATATTCCTTTCTCTTTCCGGCTGGAACCCAAGCGTAATCACAACCCCTCAACAAAGTGATTATTTCATCTTCGGTCAAAGGAGTAATTGCTTTCTCAGGCCGGCATCCTTAGAGTAAGGTCGGGTCTGTTGATTCCCAATTCCATTTTTGCCCACTTGAAAAATGACCGAATTGCTTTCCAATAGTGATGATGACTGGCAGTGGATAATCGGGTTTTATTATCAGGGTTGTTGCGCCTTTTAGGAACATAATCAGTAACCAGGTAACTCATGAAGCCTCGTAATTCATCCGATGTGATTTGTTCGATTTCTTTATCCCCCAGGTATTTGATTAAGGTGTTTAATGCAGAAAGATATGTTGAGATTGTCAGTTGTGAAAAACCTTCTGCCAGAGAGGAAATTTTGTAACCTTGAAGAGCTTTTGAGAATTGCATAGAATAAAACCTCCGTTTCGGTTGATTTCCGAAATTGAGGTTTTAGCCTTGCCAATTATTGCTAGGGCTCAAATGCATTGTGCCCCCAGGGAGATTCGAACTCCCGTTTTAGCCTTGAAAGGGCTGCGTCCTGGTCCCCTAGACGATGGGGGCATTAGGCAGAAATTTTACCATATCTTGATCATTTTCAAAATAGAAAGAGCAGTGGATTGTTCACACGTTCAGCGGCTGAATGCATTCAGCGGTGTTGTTGCGCGGGTTATTGACAGTCAGTCCGACTGCATGTGAACGCATCCTATCCGCAGGATAGGGCGTAAGCATCGCCTGCAGGGCATGCGCGGACTGGTCCGCCAGCCAGCCCCAGCACATGGTTTTGTCGAGAACGACGGGCATGCGGTTATGCACACCCGCGACAAGATCGTTAGGTGGGCAGGTGATGATCGAGCATGTGCGCACTTGCTCCCCTTCGGGTGAGCGCCAGGTTTCCCAGATGCCGGCGAACGTAAAAGGCGCGCCGTCCGCAAGCTGGAAGTAGTAAGGTGCTTTGGGCACACCCCGCCGCGAAGATTTCTGCCATTCGTAAAACCCATCCGCCAAGATCAGGCAGCGGCGCTGTTTGAAAGCGTTCTTGAAAGAAGGCTTTTCCTGGATGGTCTCGGAACGGGCGTTGATCATCCGCGAACCGATGGCGGGATCTTTTGCCCAATGCGGAATCAGCCCCCAACGGAGCATCACCACATCACGCGAGGCAGGGTTGCTGATGGCAGGAATATCCTGAGATGGGGCGGTGTTGTAGCGCGGTGTCCATTCGGACGGGACTTTACCCAGATCCAATTCCTGCTGAAAAAAAGCCGGTTCAAGTGTGATCGTGAATCGTCCGCACATAATCTTCCTTTTTATATACCCAAAAACCTTTATTTATTGTTCTTCGTATATGATTATATAGCGAAAGTATTATTGGTTTGATTATCAGGAATTCAGGAGAAGAATATGAAGATTGTCATTTTAGACGGCCAGCTCACCAGCACGCCCAAGTCC
>Ga0255413_1039_pt1 | contig 9437 bp, 8 predicted proteins | sample ANMaggSeSYBR01K5_FD_182651 | JGI IMG/M metagenome (GOLD analysis project Ga0255413, IMG submission 182651) | Sediment cell enrichment communities from methane seep in Santa Monica Basin, California, United Staets - ANME aggregate JGI... | ecosystem: Environmental > Aquatic > Marine > Cold seeps >... | reverse complement strand
TCTCACTACCAATTAAATAAGGAGGAAACGAAATGAAAAAACTTGCTCGTATTCTGTTAGCTGAAGATGATCCCAAGGATGTGGAGTTGACCCTGGAGGCTCTAAGTGAGTACAATCTTTCTAACCAGGTACTTGTAGTCGATGATGGCGAGGCAGCTCTGGATTACCTTTTCCGGCGCGGGAAATATAAAGGATTAGACAAGGGAAATCCGGTTGTCATATTGCTTGATATTAAGATGCCTAAAGTTGATGGATTGGAAGTGCTGCGGCAGATCAAGAACGATCCTGATTTGAAATCTATTCCAGTCGTAATGCTGACTTCTTCACGCATGGACAATGATATGTTTGAAAGTTACAATCTTAATGCAAATGCCTACGTAGTCAAACCGGTTGAATTCCACAAATTTGTAGATGCAATCAAGTCGCTTGGAGTTTTTTGGGCATTGGTAAATGAGCCCCCATTAAACTCGGCTAATTAGATCTGCGTAAGTAGTATATCTACCTGCACTAAAGGAAAGTGACATGAAGATTCTATCTATCCTCTATCTTGAAGACAATAAACTTGATTTGGAATTGGTTAAATCGAAACTTGAGGATGCTGGGATCGATTTCAAAATGACCCATGTAGAAACACAGGCTGATTTCGAGGCAGCTCTCACGAGCGAACAATTCGAGATCATACTTTCAGATTACGCGCTGCCATCTTTCGATGGTCCAAGCGCTCTGGCTTTAGCAAGAAAGATCTGCCCTGGTGTACCAGTGATCATGGTTTCCGGGACAATTGGTGAAGAGATCGCGGTAGATACGCTCAAGCGTGGCGCAACAGATTATGTGATCAAACAGCGGATGGCCAGACTTATTCCTTCTATAAAGCGGGCCCTGAAAGAGAATGAAGAATCTAAGAGACGAAAGCATGCGGAGAAAGCGCTCCAACAGGAACAGGAGAAAGCCCAAAAATATCTCGATATCGCTGAGGTGATGATCGTAGCATTTAACAAGAAAGGTGATATAACGTTAGTGAACCAAAAAGGAGCCAGCATTCTTGGATACCATACCGATGAGCTGATCGGCAAGAACTGGTTTGATAATTTTTTGCCAAAACGAGAGGGGGAAAGCGGGAAAAAGAGCTATTTTGAATCGATTAAAGGAAAAAATAAAATACTCGACCATTTTGAGGAAACCATAGTAACCAGTTCGGGAGAAGAACGGATCATTGACTGGCATAGCACGCCATTATTGGATGAAGAAAAGCAAACCATCGGGATCTTAGGTTCCGGTGAAGACATCACCGAGCGAAAACGAATTGAGAAATCGATGATCCTGATGTCTGATACGCAAAGCCAGATTACCAATCAAGATAATCTAACGGATATTTACCAGTTGATCGGAAAAAAGATACGTGAGTTGATCGGCGAGGGATATGTGATCACCTCTTTGTATGATGAACAGATTGAGGCAATGAGAGTAGTAGGGATTAATGGATTTGGTGACCTTTATGAAAACCTGACTCGAAAGCTTAAAATCAATCCTTTCAAAACTGTCTACTATCTTAAAGACATGTCCGCAAACCATCTTCGCGCATACAGAAGCGGTGAGTTGGAAAAGTTTGAAGGTGACTTATATAACTTGCTCACCGGGAAGGTACCCAAACAAATTTGCAATATTGCTGAAAAAGAATTCAATTTCACGGGCATTTATGTGATTGGTTTTATTTGGCATGACCTTGATTTTGGTGGTGTTACTATTTTCCCAAAAAGGGATATCACCCAATATAAACCCATGATTGAAACGATCATGAATCAGGCTTCTACTACCATAAAGCGGATCAAATCAGAGGAGGACCTACGTATAAGTGAACAGAAACTGCGCATATCCTTAGATGGCACCATCCACACTATCGCGGCCACCGTTGAAGCGCGCGACCCCTATACAGCTGGCCACCAGACACGCGTGGCTGACCTGGCTGCTGTTATTGCAAGCGAAATGCACCTTTCTAATGAAAAAATTGAGGGCATCAAAATGGCAGGCATCATTCATGATTTAGGAAAGATAAATACCCCCGCTGAAATTCTCAGCAAACCGGGTAAGCTTAGTGAGCTTGAATTCCAAATAATCCAAACTCACCCCCAGGTTGGATTTGACTTGCTGAAGGAGATTGAGTTCCCCTGGCCGATTGCCGGGATGGTTCTGCAGCATCACGAAAAGATGGATGGCTCGGGTTATCCGCGGGGGCTCAAAGGTGATGAAATAATGCTCGAAGCTAGGATACTAACTGTATCTGATATTGTCGAAGCCATGTCATCACACCGCCCCTACCGCCCGGCGCATGGCATTGATAAAGCGCTCAAGCAGATTAAAAAGGATAAGGGTACCCTGTTAGACCCCAAGGTTGTGGATGCCTGCTTGAAGGTATTCGAGCATGGATACAAATTGCCTGAAGGTTAGAATAGATAGTTTTTCTGATTATGAGCTAGGTTCCAACGCGTCAACTTATACCAGGAGCAATTGTTGGGGTTAAACATTTAATATATTTTTTTCAAATTTCTCATTATGAAAATTCAACTCATTACCAAAATAGGATTGCTAATCCTGTTTCTAATTGCCCCAGGTTGTACTAATCTCATAGAATCCCCGGTTGCTCCTTCGATTGAACCAGAGAGTGGAAAAATTGTATATGATGGATTAGATTTTTCTGAACCTGTTATTCTAATTACCGATAATAATGGGATAAGAATTACAGAACCTGATCAAGTGATTGATTGTCAGAGTACTATCCTAGAGGGTGGACAGGATATTGGCGAGTTGATCTCAGTTATTAAAACTAGTGGGATAACAATTAGGAATTGTAATTTTCAAGGGGTCACTGAAGCCGCGATTGGGATATACGAATCAAGCGATATTACCATCCAGAACAATACATTTAATGATATTGAAAAACCAATAAATATGGATTTCGGGGGATTCAGTATTCTGGTTAAAAATGGAGATACCATCAGAATAGAAGACAACTATTTTGAAAACAATCAAATCGGAATACTAATTGAGGGCAAACCCGATGATTATGTTGAAAACGTTCAAATAGAACGCAATACCATTCTAAACACATGGATGACTGCCGCGATAAAATGTAGAAGATGCCACCATGTCACTATTACTGGAAATAATCTCGAGTCAAACGGAAAACCAGAATATTTTGAGCGGCAGCGTATTGTGGGAATAGATTTACACGAAGTAATTCAGGCAAAGGTCTTCGATAACACAGTGACAGAATCCAGTTCGGATGGGATCGGGGTTCCAGGTGAAGTGTGGGAAGATGAGATTGTTTATTCCAGCCAAATTGAGATCTATAAAAACACCGTTATAGATAATGGCGAGCAGGGCATCTGGGCGATAGCTGGCAGAGATATTAGTATTCATGACAATATCATCTACTGCACAGAGCACTGTTATACGGGCTGTTCGGGTGTGTTCTTTGAATGGGATGTAAGCGATTCGCAAGTTTATAACAATGAGATCATCGGGAGGGGTGATAAACACAATGGAATTACGATTAAAAATTCATATTCAAACCAGATAACAGACAACAGCATTGAAAATATCGGTACTGGAATTTTCATTGAGGAAGTGGAAGGAGTGCAAATCATTGGGGATCATGATGCAGTATTGGAATATGTGGCCCCGGTTAGCAATGTGGTCACCAACAATGAGATTGATGCGGGTGAATTTATTGTAATTGATAACGATAACAACATTGTTGAGAACAATTTAAACCGTCGTGAAAGTAAAATTAAAGCATTAATTTATGGGTTAGTTCTATTAGGGCTGCCTGCAGTGATCATTTTTATATCCTATCTTATACGGAAAAAACTGCGAAGTGATAACTGATTTATTAAGTTTAACTAATCGTGTTTTCTAATAGGGTCACAGGGAACCCTTGATGCTTAAACCCTTTGGCAATATCCAGTATTCAAATTGATTTTAATGGTTTTGATATCCACCCTAGAAAATGTTTGGGTTTTAAATACTAACATATTAATTAAATTCAGCCATATCACTTTTTTCGCTCTCGTAATGGAAAAAAAGCGACTGGGAGCCCATTGCCCGCAATGCCTGATCATACGCGTGCACGATCACTTCATCACCCCATTTGAGCTTGCTCAAGTCGTTGAACAACCCCGGCTGTCCATAATACTGCGAATCCTCAAAAATGTTGATAAAACTTCAAAGATTCAACTTAATACTCATCCCGGTACATACGCTGTCAGGCAAGTATGCACGCCGGGGTATATGTGATAGCGCCCGCAGGACGCCGGGATGAGCAGTGTTTCAAACCTGCCCAACCGCCGCTGCCAGCCTTTCCCCTCAATAATTCCCTCACCGTCCACCATCGTCAGGCAGTGAAAGGATTGAGAATGAGTATCGAAATGCACAACGTGGTTATTATTGGTAATAACCCGCAGGGTAAAAAACTCACACGCGATCAATGGGTCCCCGCCAGGATGAGCCGTTTCCAAAGAAACCAGATCCCCGCCCGCTTTTGAATTCAGCACGTCTGCCGCCTGCTCAAGGGCCAGTTTTCTGCCAGCTTTCATCGGGCGGTCCCAGTCATATACCCGGTATGTGATATCAGATGTCTGCTGCACTTCATATACCAGCGATCCAGGTCCCAGGGCGTGGATCGTGCCGGGCGAGATCAGGATCGCGTCTCCTGTTTTTAGGTTCTTCCTATCGATGATATCCAGCAGTCCATCGGTCCCCACCACCCGGACAATCGCTTCCCTTGTTGTGCCCGGTTTAAATCCGCTGATCAACTGCGCGCCATTACCCGCTTCCACAAGATACCATGCTTCCGTCTTTCCAAAATTCCCGGGACCTTCCCAGAATTCCGCCTGCTCGTTATTCGGATGCACCTGCAGGGAAAGCCAATCCGCACAGTCTAATAATTTGATCAAAAGTGGGAATCTTTCTCCTGTCTTTTTCACGACAGTCTCGCCTAATAAAGTTTTCCCCTCCTGCGCAGCTGCGTTAAATAAAGACATTCCTTTTAGTGGGCCTTCCATGATCTTATTGTCTTCAAATACAAGCCAGGCTTCCGCGGTCTTACCTACATCCGGCCGGATACGCTTGCCACCCCATACATATTCCCGGTATTCAGGTTCCAATTTAAACGGCTGCGGTGTCAATTCTCTGATTTCTCTTTCTCTTCGGATATGAATTTATAGTACCATGCCATTTAGGCAAGTGAATCAAATCGATTTTACCTGTGTTTCTTTAAAGCACTCAACACCGCGGCGACTTGCTCCATATCCTCATACCGCTCGATCATTATCCGCAGAAAATTTTCGCCCCTTACATCTCTGCCTCCAGAAAGATTTCGTGAGAGGTACCCCTTTAAGAGAAGTTCTTGCTTGAAAGCTTCCACTGTTTTCCCGCTGCCTTCGCAATCAAGCGGGACAGAATTCCCCTGCGAAGGAAAAGTATGAATCCCGGGGATCGCACCCACTGCTTCGATAAACCAATCGCTGGTATCGATCACTTTCATCACATTTTCCTCGTCAGATTGCTTACCAGCAATACGCAAATTCAAATGTGCTTTTCTACAACTCGTTAGGGTGTTCCAGCAGTTTCTTGATCCTATTGATGAAATTGGCAGCCAGCACCCCATCACCGATGCGATGGTCTAATGACAGCGTGATCTCCATGATCTCACACACTGCCACATTTTCCTCTCCATCTACCCAGGGCATCTTTCGGATGCTGGAAACTGCCAGAATTGCAGATTCGGGGGGATTAATTATCGCTGTGAAATGATCCACGTCATACATCCCCAAATTCGAGATTGTAAAGCGGGATGGTTGAGAGGGCAACTGCTTGCCCGAGCGGGCAGCTTCTGCCATTTCTTTTGTCCGTTTTGAAATTTCTATCAGGCTGAGTGCCGCAGCATTCTCCAACACCGGCACCAGCAGTCCCTGTTCAGTTGCTGTCGCGATCCCGATATGGGTATCATCCCACTGCATGATTGTATCTTCATCAATATAAGACACATTGACCTGTGGAAATTCTTTCAAGGCCGCGGCCGCCACTTTAACGACCAGATCATTAAAGGAAAACTTAGCGTTGGCCTGATTCTGGTTGTATTTCTTCCGAAACGCAGCCGCTTCAGTCATATCCACTGATACTGTTACAAAGATATGCGGTGCCTGCTGCCAGGATTGCTGGAGGCGGCGGGCAGCTGTTTTTTGGATTCTCCCAATCTCAATAACCTTTCCATTGGCAATCTGTGCCTTCCGCGGGGCGCGCGCGGATTCTTCCTTGCTTATCGCGCTCTGCACGTCCTCCACGGTAATCTTTCCATCCACGCGGGAACTGACCAGATCATCCAGTTTGATCCCATTCTCGCGCGCAATTTTTCTCGCTTTTGGGGAAATCTTCACTTTCTTTGAGGATTTAGAGAATCTATCCTTCACCTGAGCCTTTGGCTTTACTTGGGTTGGTTTTGCTTCTTGCCCACTGCTCTTATTAAGATCGATCTTCTCTCCCTTATCTCCCACATAGCCAATCGCGGTCAGAATTTCAGCTTCTTCTCCATCCTCTTTGATGATCTTTATCAAGATCCCATCCCGCGGCGCGTTTACCTCAAAAACTGCTTTTTCAGTCTCCACCTCACAGACCAAATCCCCTTTCTTTACCGAGTCGCCTTCCTTTTTTAACCACCGCACAACCGTGCCAAATTTCAGGTCCTGCCCACCCTGTGGCATAATGATCTTTTCTGCCATATGTTTACCTCATCCTAATGCAATTAATTTAACTGGCATACACTTCCCGCACACCAGCGGCAATTTCCTCAACGGATGGAATACATAATTTTTCAAGATTGATATTGAAGGGAATAGTTGTATTCTTTCCAGCGATGCGCTTTACAGGAGCTTCAAGATCATAAAAAGCTTCTTCAACCACATTAGAAACGATATCACCGCCAATCCCGCCCCGCCGAACCGCTTCATGCACTACCACCAGCCGCCCGGTCTTCCGTACAGATTGCAGGATGCAATCCATGTCCATCGGTACCAGCGTACGCAAATCAATCACTTCCACATCGATACCCTCCTTCGTAAGTATTTCCGCGGCTTTCAAAGATTCCTGTGTCATGTAAGAATAAGTGACCAGGGTAACATCTTTTCCACCCCGCTTGATATCTGCTTTTCCGATCGTGACCAGATATTCCTCCTCGGGTACATCTCCTTCGGTTAGGTACAGTTTTTTATGTTCAATAAAAATGACTGGTTCATCGCTCCGGATGCTTGCTTTCAGCAGCCCCTTGGCATCATAAGGAGTCGCGGGCATGATCACCTGTAAGCCCGGGACATGATAGAAAATCGCCTCTAAGCTCTGCGAATGCTCCCCCGCCAGCCCGTTGCCGATCCCGCCCTGCGTACGCAGGACAAACGGTACGACCCCCTGCCCGCCGGTCATGAAATTGAATTTTGCCACCTGATTAGCCACCTGATCCATCACCAAATAAGCAAAATCAACAAATAGGAGTTCCACCACGGGGCGGGTGCCAGCAATCGCCGCGCCGCCCGCCATCCCCACAAAGGATGCTTCTGAAATAGGCGTGTCGATCACTCTTTTTTCTCCAAATTGAGCCATCAATTTATCTGTCACTCTATACGAACCACCCTTTTCCCCGATCCCCTCTCCCATCAGGAACACCAGCGAATCGCGTTCCATTTCCTCCCGCAGGGCTGTATTCAATGCTTCTCTATATTCCATGAGTGCCACTTGATCATTCTCCTTGTTGGTTCATATAGCCAATACGTTTAGTAAATCGGTATTTCAGCCAGGAATTCTTCAGCCGAAGGTTCTGGGCTCTCTTTCGCGAATCTAACCGCTGCTCCCATCTTCTCTTCCACGCGTTCGTTGATTTCTTTGATCTCAGATTCTTTCACACCCACGGAAACAAGATGATTTCTCATGATATCTACCGGGTCTTTCGCCTTCCAGTACGCCATCGTTTCCTGCGGCATATACGCTCCGGGATCATTGACATGATGCCCACTGTGGCGGTAGGTTTTACACTCGATCAACGTGGGGCCTTCGCCTTTCCGCGCGCGGGCGATCGGCTTCTGCACAGCCGTATATATCTGGACCGCGTCATTCCCACCCATCGTTATCCCCAGGATTCCGTACCCTGCTGCCTGTTGGGATAAGTCTTCCACTAGATTCACATTCTCAACAGGTGTGGATGCGGCGTACTGGTTGTTCTCGAGGATAAAAATGATCGGTAGATGATAGATAGCCGCCAGGTTGAGCGACTCATGGAACACGCCATTATTCACCGCGCCGTCGCTGAAAAAGCTCAGTACGACTTGGTCAGTCTCTTTTTGTTTAATGGCCATTCCCGCGCCGGTTGCGATTGGGATTCCGCCGCCCACAATACCGTTCGCGCCCAGGTTAAACTGCTTCAGGTTCGCGACATGCATCGAACCGCCCCTCCCCCTGCAGTAACCCGTGCTTTTCCCAAATAATTCCGCCATCATCAACCCGAGATCATGCCCCTTGGCGATCGCGTGCCCATGCCCGCGGTGCGTGCTGACAATATAATCATTCGGTTTCAAGGCGCTGATCGCACCAACCGCAATCGCTTCCTCTCCCGTGTATGGGTGCAGATAACCGTAAATATTCCCAACGCGGTACTGCTCGGTCGCTGATTCTTCAAAACGCCGGATCGTGAGCACTTTTTCGTATAACTCTTTCAATATTGCTGCTTCCATAAAATGGTACCTTTTCCTTATATAAAACCCAAATCCCGCTTCAAGAAGAAAAATAATCAACCAATTGCCCGGCCGTCAGAACTCCATCATATTTCAGTCCTTTACCGCCCGATTTCAATGTGCCTTTTTCTCCGTCCGGATCACCCAAGCAGGTTACTATCATATCCGCCAAACTCAAATCTTCCTTTTCAGTATAAAAGTTGGTTGTTGCCACAACTCTGATTCCGGCTGCATGAGCTGCCGTGACTCCATTTTTCGAATCTTCGATAACCAGACATTCCCTCGCTTCAAGCCCTGCCTTTTCCAACGCCATCAAATAAATCTCGGGGTCTGGTTTTTTCACCTTGACCACGTCACCTGCCAGAATGAAGTCAAAGTTGATCTCCGTCAGGATCTTGGTGGCAACCGCTTGTGCAGCACGCTGGTTAGAAGTCGTCGTGACTGCCAGCACCAGCCCAATTTCGTTTATCTCCCGCATTATGCGGCGGATGCCCGGGCGCGGTGGTAGTTTATTGGACTCAAGCAGTTTTATGAACACGTCTGTTTTATATTGGTGCAGTTTCTTGATGTATTCATCCTCTTCTTCAGGATTCATTTCAATGCCAAACCCTTTGATATGGTGATAATGGCGCATGCGCTCTTTCCCACCGCCAACCTGCAGTA
>Ga0255413_1038_pt1 | contig 9466 bp, 8 predicted proteins | sample ANMaggSeSYBR01K5_FD_182651 | JGI IMG/M metagenome (GOLD analysis project Ga0255413, IMG submission 182651) | Sediment cell enrichment communities from methane seep in Santa Monica Basin, California, United Staets - ANME aggregate JGI... | ecosystem: Environmental > Aquatic > Marine > Cold seeps >... | reverse complement strand
TTCACGGTCATGCTGGTGTGCAACAGAACCAATAATCTCTTTTTCGTTGTACATAATATCCATCGCGCTTAGTGGAACATCCTTATCGATAACTGTTGTAATTACGATCCGCCCATGTCGGCGGGCAAGTTCTACAGCTTGGCGAATGGCAGGGATATTCCCTCCGCAATCGAAGACAACATCAGAACCACGCCCCTCAGTGAGGTCCATGAATTCTTCCAACCAGCCATCAATTTTGGAATTGAGAACATGATTGGCTCCCATCATCTTGGCCACTTCCGCGCGGTAACCACCATGGGCAATGGATATGACTTTACTCGCGCCAGCTACACGAGCTGTGGCGATTCCGAAAAGACCTATGGTGCCAGCGCCGACGACTGTTACCACATCTCCCAGACTGACCCGCCCTTTACGTGTCGCGCGTACCATGACGGCTAGCGGTTCGGCAAGGGAAGCGATATCCAAGGGCATATCATCGGGAATTTTTATACAGTCATATGCGGGGATATTGAAATACTCAGCCATCCCACCATCGTCATGCTGCCCAATTGATACCTGATACACACAGGAAGCAAATTCCCCCCTTTTGCAAAATTCACAATGACCGCAGTAACGTATACATTCCATTGCGACACGATCGCCCGGTTTCACATTAGTGACATCAGGGGCAACATCAACGACTACTCCAGAATATTCATGTCCAATAACCAAGGGTGCCATTCGCCCTGATTCTGGATGGGGTTTATCAATAGGAATGATCGCTCCTTCGTACAGGTCTTCCAGGTCTGTTCCACAAATTCCACACCAGGCAGTGGCGATGCGCGCTTCGCCTGCTCGGAGCGGTCGTGGTTCAGCCCAATCTGGCTCATAGCGGAGATCCTCAATTCCGTAGAATACAATTGCTTTCATATTATTTTCTCCTCATGCAAAGAAATACTATTCTTCCATTACTTTTTTAACGGCTGCCAATATATCCTTTTCGGCTGGTATTACCTCTGCTTCCAAAATGGCATTGTAAGGGATGGGAACGTCTTCGGCGGCGACACGTACAACAGGCGCATCCAGATCGTAAAAACATGTATCCATGATTTTGGAAGATACCTCATTACTAAAACCACCGGTTTTGGGACCTTCATTTACCACCACTACTCGATGTGTTTTAGCGATAGATGCTGCAATGGTCTCCATATCAAGTGGTTTTATTGTACGTGGATCAATCAATTCAACATCTATACCCTCGGAAGACAGTTTTTCCACCGCACTCGAAGCAAAGTTGCACATGCGGCTGGTTGCGATGAGAGTTACATCTTTTCCTTCTTTACGCACTGCTGCTTTTCCGATCGGTACTAAATAATCATCTTCGGGTACATGTCCGGAATCGCCATACAACAGCTTGTTCTCTATGACTATGACTGGATTATCGTTGCGGATAGCCGACTTCAGCAATCCCTTCGCATCATAGGGTGTAGAAGGCATAACGACTAAAAGTCCTGGAACAACTGTCAGCCAGGTTTCGAGAGATTGTGAGTGCTGAGCCGCGTTTCCACGGCCTGCGCCAAAGGCGGTTCGTATTGTTAAGGGGACACGTGCATGCCCACCAAACATATATTTTACTTTTGCTGCTTGATTAACGATTGAGTCCATTGCCATACACATGAAGTCAATGTACATAATCTCTACAATAGGGCGCATGCCAGTTAAAGCTGCTCCAACACCTGCGCCAACAATGACTGATTCGGTCAGAGGTGTGTCTTTTACCCGCCCGGGTCCGAATTCTTCAAAAAGACCTTTTGTTGCACCAAAAGCTCCCCCATGTAAGCCAACATCTTCTCCCATTAAAAAAACACGAGGATCTCGCGCCAACTCTTCCGCAATCGCTTCTGCAACCGCCTGACGATAGGTTAATGTTCTCTCTTTCATGGTTGCCACTCCGTGTAAACATCTTCAAACATCGATTCAATCGGTGGCTGTGGGCTTGCTTCTGCGAAAGCAACTGCTTCGTTCACTTCCGTCTGGATATCCTCTTTAATCTTTTGATATTTTTCTTTTGTCAGGATTCCCCGTTCGACCATAATGCTTTCGACGTGCTTGATCGGGTCCTTTTCCCGCCAACTATCAATCTCTTCCTTGGTGCGGTAGACCATTGGATCACCATAATAGTGTCCTTCGTAGCGATATGTGTCGCACTGCATTAGGTAAGGGCCTTTTCCGGAGCGAACGTGCGTAATAGCTTCTTTTGCCGCTATATGTACTGCTTCTAGATCCATCCCATCTACTTTTATGTAAGGGAGGTCATATCCTGCCGCGCGTTTTTCCATACTGCCACCCATTGAAATGCTAGTGTGAGTTGAGACTGCATATCCATTATTTTCAAACAGGAATAATACGGGAAGCTGCCATGCTGAAGCAAGATTCATAGATTCATGCGTGTTCCCTTCGTTTGCTGCTCCATCACCAAAGGAGACAACGGTTATTTGATCTGTTCCCCGCATCTTCGCGGACAAACCGGAGCCTACGGCAATCGGTAAGCCACCGCTGACAATACCATTAGCACCTAGATTGCCTAATGTGATGCTTGCAATATGCATACTGCCGCCTTTACCTTTGCAGTAACCATCAATCCTTCCGAGAATTTCAGCCAACATGGGTTTTAATTCTCCACCTTTTGCGAGCATGTGACCATGTCCGCGGTGTGTGCTGGAAACAAAATCATCGGGGCGCAGCTGTGCGATCACACCTGCTGGAATTGCTTCCTGTCCTATGCACAGGTGAGTTGTACCGCCGATCTTCCCCTGGGTGAATAAGACTTTAATGGCTTCCTCATGGAATCGAATCCGGACCATCAATTCGTACAGTTCGATAAGTTTTTGTGAGTTAATTTGTTCAGCCATTTTGATCATACATCCTTCGTTCGGGCTTCTATTCTTGCCAAATCTTCAATGATATTGATCACGGCTGAATGATCCAGATCACCGCGATCGGAGGCGAGAAGTGCGCAAAAAAGTTCATGCGCAACTGCGGTTGCTGGGAGAGGAACATTCAGGCTCTTGGCTGTATCCATGATGATATTCAGGTCTTTATAATGGAATTTACTCTTAAACCCGGGTTCAAACTCCCCTTTGACGATTTTCGGTCCGCGCACATCCATCACACGGGTCTGGGCATATCCACCGCTGAGTACTTTCAAAATGATGGCGGGATCAACACCTGCTTTGGCGCCTAACACAAACGCTTCCGCCATACCAATGAAATTCAATGCGACTTGGATCTGGTTACATGCTTTCACAGTCTGGCCAGCGCCATTGGATCCACATAAAGTGATTGTTTTTCCCATCGTCTCGAAAATTGGCATCATTTCATCGAAAAGGTCCTTTGGTCCACCGACCATGATGGACAACGCAGCATTTTTCGCACCTGTTTCTCCACCAGAGACCGGCGCATCAAGACAGCGGACGCCTTTTTCAGTTAATACCTCAGCTACTTTAACGGCAATCCCGGGTGCAATAGTGCTCATATCAATGTAAATTAATCCTTTTCGAGCTGATTGCAGAATACCGCTTTCTCCCAGGGCAACCTTCTCAACATCAGGTGAATCGGGAACCATTGAGATTACCACATCAGCATCTGCCGCGGCTTCACTGCAATTCTTGCAGGCAATTGCACCTTTTGCAGATAATTCTTCAACTGCCCCTGGGCGTATATCATAAACAGACACCTCATACCCGGCATCGATCAGGTGGGAGGACATATGCTTACCCATGATCCCTAAACCTATAAATCCAATCTTCGGTTTCATCTTCTCTCCTTATTTATCTAATCCTTCAATCAAATGTTTAATCTTCTGAAAAAAGCGAGCTGCTGGAGCACCATCCACAAGGCGGTGATCAAATACTAATGTCAATCCGATCATATGGCGGGATTCGACTTTTCCATCAATCACAACGGCTTTGGGTTTGATCGCTCCAATCCCTAAAATGGCGCATTGTGGATAATTGATAATGGGTACAAAGGATTCGATTTCCTGTGCGCCCAGATTTGTGATCGTGAATGTTCCTTCACTTAGGTCGTCAGTGGAAGCTTTGCCATTTTGAGCGCGTTCTGCAACAACAAGGAATTCTTTATGCAAATCTTCGATTGATCTTTTATCAACATCTTTTAATACAGGAACAAAAAGACCTTTTTCGCTATCTACTGCGATACCAATGTTCACCTGCTTAAACTCCCATATCTCATCGCCAGATAATTGAGCGTTCATATACGGAAATTCAACCAATGCTTCCGCGGTCAGCTTGGCAAGCAATACGTTATAGGAAATCTTCCCGACCGAACCTTCCACCGCCTTTCGTTGTTTGAGCAGCCCTTCAGCATTGGCTTCGAGGAATAATGGAACCCGCGCTGTTGTATTTGTTGAAGCTGCCATCGCTTCACCTGTCCGTTTGCGAATACCAGAGTAGGGTTTTACAGTTCCAGCATCGGGTTTAGTCGTTTTGGATTTATTTACCGTGTTGAACGCTAGCTGAACATCTTCTCTTTTGATTTGTGATCCGCTCGGCACGATAGAGTTTATGTCAATACCCAATTCACGGGCAAGCTTCTTTGCGGAAGGTGAAATTCGGACGCGCGTTTTGCCTGATTTTGGTAAGCTGCTTGATTCATTTTTCCCGCTTTTATCTTCCGGCTTGACCACTGCTTCTGCTTTTGGCGCAACTTCCTGGCCAATTATCGCCGGGATATCAGCTGGCAGGTTTTCGCCTTTCTCTAAAATAACCGCCAGGACGCTGTTGCAGGGAACATCTTCGCCAACATCATGCATTATCTTTGCTAGAATACCGCTCGCCGGCGACTCAACTTCATTAGTGGCCTTATCAGTCTCAATTTCAAGGATGGGATCCCCTTCTTTAATGGCAGCACCTTCTTTTACTAACCAATTAGTGATGTGCCCTTCTGTCATGTTCATGCCAAGTTTTGGCATTGTAAAAAATGTTGCCATCTAATCCTCAATTCTTATACTTTGTCCATCATCTGAAGAACAGTTTGTTTGATTTTCTCTTCATTAGGAATGACCATGCTTTCCAAAGTATGGTTATAGGGCATGGGGACGTTCAAACCTGCCACGATGACTGGCTTCTCATCTAGTTCTTCAAATCCGCGTTCAACCACTTGCGATACAATCTCAGCACCGATACCTGAACGCCGGTTTGCTTCGTGAGTGACAATCAGTCGATGTGTTTTGCTGACCGATTTAAAGACAGTGTCATAGTCAAACGGATAAATTGTCCGGGGGTCTATTACTTCACATTCGATTCCAAATGTACTGAGTTCTTCCGCAGCTGCCAATGCTCGATGAACCATAATGGATATTGCTACAATGGTCACATCGCTGCCTTCACGACGCACAACTGCTTGACCAAATGGAATTGTATACTCTTCGTCGGGCATTTCCCCTTGAATTTCGTATCCGCGTTTGTGTTCAAAGAACAAAACCGGATCGTTTCCTCGAATAGCGGTTTTTAGTAGTCCTTTGGCGTCATATGGTGTGATAGGCATAACAACCTGCAGTCCAGGTACATGGCTGAACCATGCTTCAAAAGACTGTGAGTGCTGCGCTGCCTGCCCGCCGCCAGCACCAACCGGGGCGCGAATAACCAATGGGACATTGGTCTTCCCACCGAACATATAGCGGATCTTTGCGATCTGATTTACGATCTGATCCATGGGAATAGTGATCCAATCGGAAAATAAAATTTCGCCAATTGGACGCAGTCCGGTAATGGCTGCGCCGAGACATGCCCCCACGAAAGCTGCTTCAGATATGGGTGTATCCCGAACACGGTCCGCACCAAATTTTTCAAAGAGACCGGATGTCAAACCAAAAGGATTTCCTCGTATTCCAACATCGCAACCCATTATGATTACAGATGGGTCGCGCTCAAATTCCTCGTGGAGTGCTTCATTGATCGCTTTTTTTATTGTTATTACTCTGCTCATCAGTCACCACCATATTTTTTCATGAATTCTGGAGAATACAATCCATCCCATAGAGTATCCGCAGAAGGTTCGGGGGCTTTCTTTGCATGTTTGATAGCCGCGTCCACTTCCTTTTTTGCCGAAGAATAAATCCGTTCAACCTCTTCCGTACTCGCTGTGCTGGATGAAATAAGATATTCCTGAATCCGTTTTATCGGGTCCATCTCTTCCCGCCAAGGATTGTTGGTGCTTGTGTCGCGGTAGCGCTCATCGTCTGCGACAAAATGGCCAATGTACCGATAATAACGGGCTTCAATTAAGGAAGGCCCATCGCCCTTACGCGCACGAGCGACGGCATCACGCACTGCGCCATATACTGCAAACGGATTGAATCCATCAATTGTTAAACCAGGGATTCCATAGCCAACTGCGCGGTCTGCGACCACTGGATTGCCAGTAGCTTTGGCGTAATTCAAGGAGATTGCCCACTGGTTATTCTCACATAGGAAAATTACTGGCAGTTTCCAGGCGGCTGCCAAATTTATCGACTCATGCCAAACGCCCTGATTGGTACCACCATCTCCATGGAAGCATATGGTGACGTTGTCTTTTTTCAGCACCTGAGCGGATAAAGCGGAACCAACCGCGATTGGCATACCGCTGCCAACGATCCCGGTGGCGCCAAGCATGCCATCATCGACCGATGCGATATGCATGGAGCCGCCTTTACCTCGGCAGTATCCATCCGCTTTGCCCATCAATTCAGACATCATTTTATTTACATCGCCGCCCATTGCGATAACGTGGCCGTGCCCGCGGTGGGTACTGGTAATGTAATCGCCCTTTTTAAGCGCTGCGCAAGCACCTACAGCAACCGCTTCTGCGCCTAAATATGAGTGAGCTAACCCATAAATGAAATTCTGTTTCCAGAGGGTTTTAACATTTGTGTCAAATTCTCGGATGAGTGCCATCTTGCGGTAGATCTCTAATACCTGGTCTCTGGAGAGATCTGCGGGTGCTTTGAGCTCGTTCATCACTTCTTTTTTGAATTGTTTCAGCATAGCTAGGGATTCATCCATGCTGATTGTGCTGATTGGCATGTTTTACCTCCAATAAAAACTTATAATTCCAGTACTTCGCCTGGATCAATCACACTTACTTTGGCGGATAGACGGCCTTCTTTTTTGGCAATATCCGCTTTTTCAATAAATGATTTAACGGCAGGGGAGTCCTTTGAGACATAATGACTGGCGACGATGTGTTCTAATTGAAGCCATTCGCTTGCTAGGATAGCTTCTTCTTCCGTCAATTCACCGCATAAGTAGCATTCCATGTGAGGTAGGGAATTTTCTGGTAAGGCAACATGTATTAAGCCAACTGTTGGTTTATACAAATCACCCCACAATTTCATATCCTGAGTGATCGCTGTATCTCCCGGATGGTAGATGCGAACTCCAGGTTCAGTTTCGATAATAAACCCCATTGCTGGTCCCGAAAGCAGATTTCCATCAGGTGTTATGGCAAACGACCAATGCCGGCTTTCAACCGGGCGGACGGGAATCCCGGCTACATTCATTGCCATTCCCCATATAGTCACGCGAAGCAGATCGGGATCAATACTATGAACAGTCTTCAGCCGATGGAGGACATCCAGAGCGCATATGACCGGACATTTGTAGCGTTCAATGATCTCGGGTGCATCACCGAAATGATCATACGCGTTATGGGTGATCAACAAAAGATCAACCTGTTCTAACTCCGCGGGTGTGAATGGAGCGGCGGGATTATTTGTAAGAAATGGGTCTATTACGATGTGTTTATTATCTGGTGTGATGATTTTATAGCCAGCATATCCAAAAAAGATCAATTTCGTGGTCATTTTTCACCTCATTTTTTAGAGCGGTGTTTAATCCCCTCGGCGGTAACCCGATAAGCCTGGTCAAGATGTGCACGCATGACTTTCACAGCGCCTTCCGAGTCCTTTTCCTTTATGCAATCCAAGATATCCCGGTGGTACTGGCACGCGTCCTGCGCAGCACCTGGTGTGGATGTGCCAGTCCAGATTAACTCAAAAAGGGATTCTGTGAGCGGTTCTAATATGATGCCAAATAATTGATTACCACACGCGTCTGCAAGCACAAGGTGGAATTCCAAATCCCATTTAGAAAATTCGTCTGGGTCAGGTACAGTTTGACACATCATTTCCAGGTTGTTTTCCAGCTGTTTGATATTCTCTTTGGTAGCACGCTCAGCGGCTAATTTAACCATTTCAATTTCTAAAACTTGCCGTATTTCCATGAGTGCGTCCAAAGAAAAAGGTTTGCGTTGGGAATTAATAAACATTCCCAACGAACTGGCTACATCTTTCCCCTGCATAGCGCGCACATAAGTGCCAGATCCTGTTTGTGATTCTACGAGTCCAAGAGCTTCTAAGGTGCGAATCGCCTCTCTTATTACAGTTCGGCTGACCTTGAAAGTTTCGCCTAATTCACGTTCTGTGGGGAGGCGATCACCAGGTTTCAGGTCGCGTGAAAGGATAAGCTGTTGGATCTGTTCAGCTACCTGGCTGGAGAGCTTTGCTTGCCGTTTGACCGGCTTATATCCGTTTTTCATTGAATTGGTATGACAATATGATAGCATACCAAAGATCTGATTTCAAGAAAATTTAAGGTTGGTTTACAATGAACTATTCTTTTTGTGGGTATTTTCGGATAAAAAATTCCGTTCCATGGATAGGGATTGATTTGATAATTCCTTTTCTGATGAGATCATCAATCACTCCCCAACCCAATTGATGGCTGTGTAGATATTTTTCAACTTCTTTTTTACCAAGTGGATGAACTTGTAATGTGTTTAGAAGGGCTTGAACAGGTTCCTCGCTTGATGGTAAATTTGTTTCCGGCAGATCCATCATCAACTCTACCTGTGAAATGTACTCTTTGAAAATATGGTATACAGCCATCAATCGTTCTTCAGAAGGGGGGTGGACCCACGCTTCGGCAGGTGGGCGCAGCGGTAGAGCTAAATACGCTGTATGGGGGCGCAGATCGGCGATAAATACAGCTGCTGCCTTTGCCTCTGCATCAGTATCGTTCAAGCCGCCGACAAGCATGGTCTCAGTTATTAATTTCCTACTGTAATTTTGTGCGAACCAGTGGATACCGTTAAAAACCTCGTCCAGGTGTAAGGTCCCATGCGGCCGATCGATCTTATGCCATGTATCTTTCATGACGCTGTCCACTTTTAGCGAAACCACATCTGATTCCATTAACTGAGCGCGAGTATCGGGGTGCCAGAGAAGGGAAGCATTCGTGATCACAGCTGTTCGCACTCCGAGCTGTTTAACGAGCCGAATCGCTTCTCCCAGGCTCTTATCAAGAGTGGGTTCTCCATTGGAAACAAACGTTATCGTGTCGGGTCGAATGTCTTCTTTCGATAATTCCTTAAGGCGATTGTTTATTGCCTGGAACACTTCCTTCGGTTCACTGAAGGCGGCGCG
>Ga0255413_1037_pt1 | contig 9583 bp, 6 predicted proteins | sample ANMaggSeSYBR01K5_FD_182651 | JGI IMG/M metagenome (GOLD analysis project Ga0255413, IMG submission 182651) | Sediment cell enrichment communities from methane seep in Santa Monica Basin, California, United Staets - ANME aggregate JGI... | ecosystem: Environmental > Aquatic > Marine > Cold seeps >... | reverse complement strand
TTATTTATTACAAGGATGGAAAAAAACCTTGAATCATTCAATAAAACAAGTTCCAAACCGTATACATTATCAGTGAGTAAAGGTTGTTTGATGAAAAGCGAAGACATGAAGGATGCAACACTAACGGAAATTATCGCGGAAGCGGACAGAAGAATGTATGCAAGTAAGATTAACAGGCAAAAAAATATTTGAAAATGATATTGTATGTCGCCAGTGAAAATGGGACATAAAGGCATATTAGCTAAGAGACACTTTTTAGAATTATACACTCACTGTGTCAAGCCCCCAAATTTAGTACCACTCATAAGTAGACACTTTCAATCCTGGCAGAGAATTCATAAGGGGTTTTATTCCCCAAAGAAGCATGGGGGCTGATGGAATTGTATTCCTCTAACCAACCAAATGTGATCCTCCTGGCTTCATCTAATGAATTGAACAAATATGCATCCAATACATCTTCCCGATACGTGCGATTGAAGCGTTCGATCTTGCCTTGCCTCATTGGATGATATCGTGCGCCACGCGCGTTCTCAATACGCTTGTGTTGCAAGAAGCCCTTGAGTTCTTTGGACACGTAACACGAGCCATTGTCAGATAACAAACGGGGACGATGCTCTACCAAGACACGATCCAGGCCGGGCTCTCGATCAGATCGAAACGCTTCAAGATGCGATAGACACTTGATTCCGAGATAAAATCGCCTTCCTAATCCACAAATAACCATGCCAACTGACGTGAAGACTTGTCTGGATGCTCCATCAGCTCAACCCTGCAGTTTGCGGTTTTCTTGAGCCTGGTGATTGTTAGTTAGTTTTATATCAAAGTTTAAGATCAACATATTGATTAAGAGTCAGTACGTTCACTTGTCCATTGTGTTTACTGCCCCTCACATTTATGTGTTTACTCTCACTTAGGAACTAGATAATTCCTACAATAAAACATTCACTTTACAGTGGAATTTATTGGTTATTCGATTATATAATCACTCCATGCAAATCACTATTTTGGCCGCTGGGATGCGTGGTGACACACAACCATATATTGCTCTCGGAAAAGGATTGAGACATACTGGTTATGATGTACGCATGACGGTATTCAGTAAGTATGCTGAAATGGTCCGACGTGAGGGATTAGTTTATTTCCCGGTGCATGGTGATATCACAAAAGCAACCGAAACATGTCAATCAATCCAATAATATCTAAATGGGTAATATATCTGTTAGGCTGGGTGACATCATTCTTGAATATATCGCCTGCCAGTGGGCATTTTGTTGATCAAAATCCCCTTCATAAAGGATATTTTAATTGAGTATTTTCCTATTTTAAGCTAAAATAAAATCACAATATTCTTAAGAATGGAGGAAAGAAATGGCTAGTGTCACATTTGAAAAAGTCGTTAAGAAATATGGCGAAGTCACCGCTGTAAATAATCTTGATCTTGCCATAAACGACAAAGAGTTCTTGGTATTGGTAGGTCCATCCGGTTGCGGAAAAACAACCGCCTTGCGTTGTCTTGCCGGGTTGGAGGAAATCACATCCGGCAGCATCAGGATTGGTGATCAGGTGGTCAACGAAGTCGCGCCCAAAGACCGGGACATCGCGATGGTTTTTCAATCCTATGCACTCTATCCCCATATGACCGTATTTGATAATATGGCATTCGGATTGAAACTGCGCAAAATGCCCAAAGAAGAGATTGACCGTAGGGTAAATAAGGCAGCCAAAATACTAGATATCGGAATGCTGCTCAAACGTAAACCCCGTGCGCTCTCCGGCGGTCAGCGCCAACGCGTCGCGTTGGGTCGGGCAATCGTCCGCGAACCAAAGGTGTTTTTGTTTGATGAACCACTTTCAAATTTGGACGCCAAATTGCGTGTTCAGACCCGCAAAGAGATCACAAAATTGCATCAGCGATTGAATACCACCTTCATATATGTCACACATGATCAGGTGGAAGCGATGACGATGGGCACACAAATCGCGGTTATCAATTTCGGCATCTTACAGCAGATCGACACACCGCAGATGCTCTATTCCAAACCAGCAAACATGTTCGTCGCAGGGTTTATCGGCTCACCAGCCATGAATTTCTTCCAGGCAAAAATAGACAGGTCAGATGGGAAACTAATCATCAATACCGGTGATTTCAATGTTGAAATTCCTGAAGAAAAAACAGATCTTTATTGCGGATACATAGGTAAAGATATCATTTTTGGCATTCGGCCTGAAGATATATATAATCCCAAATACCCTGTATCGGGAATCAAGGCTGCAAAAGTTGAATGCAAAGTTGATTTGCGGGAATTAATGGGAGATGAGATTTACATTTACTTGATGGCAGGTAAAAAGGATCTTGTCGCACGTGTCGATCCACGTTCAGAGTTTAAAGTAGGTGAAAAGTGTCAAGTGGTTTTTGACATGAGCAACTTCCACATCTTCGACCCGAGCAAAAACCCTGATAATCCTGTTGCCATCAGATAATCAACAATCATTTTAAAGATCGAGAAACAATATTGCCGTCTGTAATCCAACCGGCAATATATGCAATTTAAAATTGATGGTTTTTCTTTAAGAAGGTATGAGATGAAAGAATTAGATAGAGCCAGCGGTGTCCTGCTGCACATTAGCAGTCTTCCAGGTGGTGATGGAATTGGTACCATCGGACGGGATGCTTTCCAATGGATTGATTTTTTAAATAGCGCTGGTGTCAAGTATTGGCAGATCCTCCCACTAAATCCGACCGGTTTTGGTAATTCACCTTACCAGGGTTTATCTGCTTTTGCTGGAAACCCACTTTTTATTGACCTACAAGACCTCATTCACGATGGTCTTCTTAACAACACAGACCTGCAGAAGCCACCCCGCTTTCCGCTTCAAAAAGTCGATTTTCAGAAAGTAATTTCCTGGAAACCGGCAGTGCTCAAGTGTGCATACGATCATTTTTTGTCCGGAGAATTATCACAAATAAATCACGAATATGAACAGTTTGATAACGCCAATGCCTCATGGCTGCGGGATTTTGCCCTGTTCATGTCTCTACGCGAAAAATATCAACTGGTAAGCTGGAACAAATGGCCCGACGCGCTGCGCATGCGAAAACCAAAAACCCTACAGGCATTTGAGAAAGAAAACCGGCAGGAGATTGAAATCCATAAATTTTTGCAGTTCCTTTTTTTCCGCCAGTGGGGCAAATTGAAATCATACGCCAACTCCAAGGGTATCCAGTTGATCGGCGATATCCCTATCTTTATGGGCTATGATTGCGCCGATGTTTGGGCATACCCGCATCTGTTCCAGCTTGATGAAAACCGTGAACCTTTGGCTGTGGCTGGTGTCCCACCGGATTTTTTCTCGGAGACTGGACAGCTTTGGGGCAATCCCTTATATGATTGGGAAACACATAAAAAAGAGAAATACAAATGGTGGATCACCCGCGTCAAAGAAATCCTAAAAACAGTTGATCTCATCCGCCTGGACCATTTTAGAGGTTTTGCCGGCTATTACCGCATCCCCGCTGGCGCGAAGACTGCCGAAGAGGGCGAATGGGTGTCAGGTCCTGGCGAAAACTTATTCGATGCCATGCTGGCCGGGATCGGCCGACTTCCTTTCATCGCCGAAGATCTGGGTGTCATTACAGAAGATGTGATTGCGCTGCGCGAGAGATATAACTTTCCCGGTATGCGCCTGCTCCAGTTCGCGTTCTGGGAAGATGCTGACCATGAATTCCTTCCCCATAATTACCCGGATAATTGCGTCGTTTACACCGGTACTCATGACAACGACACAACCGTCGGCTGGTATAAAAGCGCCCCACAGTATGAAAGAAATTTTTGCGCTAGCTATTTGGGTGGTCATACGACAGATATCGCTTATGAAATGATCCGTACCATCTGGCGTACAAATGCACTCATCGCCATCGCGCCAATGCAGGATTTTCTGCGGCTGGGCGGCTGGGCGCGCATGAACCTGCCCGCCACAACGACCGGTAATTGGCTGTGGCGCATGAAACCCGAGGCAGTTACCTCGCGGCTTGTGAAGTGGGTTAAAAAAATCAACATCACCTTTAACCGCGCTTCCAGTGAAAAAAATTGGAAAGCAGGAAGTTATTTTAAAGAATAGGGTTTTCTACCTGACTGTTCTTTAATAGATTGATCAGTCGGCCTTTCTTCAAATACGGATCAGCCATAAATAAGAAAATGGCGGCAGGGTAACCTCGCCTGAGTACTGTTTCTCCTGTAATATCTGATCAATGGATGCATGCAGGTGGTTGTATGTGGTTTTTCCTAATGCGACAGTTTGCTGCTCATCGGTCAGGTTATGCAGACATAGGATCGTTTCGCTGTCATTAGATCGTTGAATAGCAAACACTTCGCGCTGCCCAGCATTTACAACGGTAAATCTCTGTGATGCGAAAATGGGATGCGCTTTACGCATCTGCACAAGCGCTTTCAGTCTGTTCAGGAAAGAATCCTTATCCACTTTTTGCTGTGCAACATTGATCTTTTTAAAGCTATATTTGCCCTCATTGATCACCGGGCGGTATAGCTTCTTCGGATTTCCGCTGGTAAATCCGGCATAGGCACCATTTGACCACTGCATCGGTGTCCTTACACCGTCTCTGTCGTCCAACCAGATATTATCACCCATCCCTATTTCATCTCCGTAATAGATGATTGCTACGCCGGGTAGCGAAAAGAGTATCGCGTACAGAAGCTCGACTTTGTGCATATCCCCACCCATTAATGGTGCCAACCGGCGGCGGATGCCCAAATTCAGGCGCATGCGTTTTTCAGGCGCGTAAATATCCCACAGTAGCTTACGGTCTTCCTCTGTCACCATCTCAACCGTTAACTCATCATGATTCCTCAGGAATGTGCACCACTGGCAGTCATCAGGAATTCCAGGGGTATCTTTAAGTGTTTCGATCAGTGAGGAATTGTCACCGTTTGCCATTGATATGAAGATGCGCGGCATCACAGGAAAATTAAACGCCATGTGAAATTCATCCCCATCGGCTAGATACGGCATCAGATCGCGCGGCCACTGGTTTGCTTCTGCGAGCAAGATACAGTCCGGATATTCCACGTCTATCAATTGCCGCATTTCTTTCAGATAAACGTGTGTTTCTGGCAGGTTTTCGCAATTTGTACCTTCCCTTTCAATCAAATAAGGAACCGCATCCGCCCGGAATCCATCGATCCCCATATCCAGCCAGAAGCGCATAATCATCTTCATTTCTTCACGTACAGCCGGATTGTCGTAGTTCAGGTCAGGTTGTGAGGAAAAAAAGCGGTGCCAGTAATATTGCTGCGCTTTTTCGCTCCATGCCCAGTTCGATTTTTCCGTATCCAGAAAAATGATGCGCGTATCCTTATATTTTTCGTCTGAGTCGCTCCATACATAATAATCATAATACGGTGAATCCTTATCTGCCTCACCTTTCTGGAACCATTCGCACTGGTCAGAAGTATGGTTGACCACTAGGTCGAGGATCAATCGCATTCCGTGTTGATGAATTGCATTGATCAACTCTTTCAGGTCTTCGACAGTACCGAGATCTGGATGGATCGCATAATAATCTTCGATGTCATATCCGCCATCTTTCATGGGAGACGGAAAAATAGGCAGCAGCCAAATACAATCCGTGCCCAATGATTTGATATAATCAAGTTTCTGCAGGATACCCTGCAGATCGCCAATCCCATCCCCATTCGAATCAAAATAAGTGCGGGGATCAATTTCATAAAATATAGCTTCTTTATACCATTTTGTAAGTTCGTTCATAACCTACGTTACCTTCTTGATTAATGTTTCTTCGATGCCTGAATCGTTAGGTCAATAAATACAGTTGTGGTCCATCAAATTATAATAACTCGATTTGATGGCTCTCTAGATCTTATCTTTACGTATGATTTATTTTTCAGATATTATTTCACCTATATAAAGTTCTCAATTTATTTTTTTGAATGAAATATAAAATCTTTATTGCAATTATTCGCCTATTAAACGATGTATTGATCAATCTGGCCTTGATTATTTACATAGTTAATAATTGATTGGTTATTCATCAAGTTTATTTTTAAAGAACATCTCTTTTTTTCTTTTTGCCACGAAAGTGATACTTTATTTGGGTCAGTTGCATTCATCTCAAAATCACCATTAAAAGCAGGGTATTCATTTCTAAATCGAATTAATGTAAGCAGTCTTTTCACCACGTCTTTTTGTACTTCCTGGTTAATTTCTTGCGTGCTGTAATTGTGGCGATTGATTGCGCGACCATCTCCGCTTATTTCCATGCCTGTGTCATCATTTTTTCCGGCCAATAACCCAACATAATATATTTGAGGAATACCTGGTGTAAAAAGCTGTATTGCTCTCGCGGCCAGGTAGGCATCGTCATCACAACCAAGTAAAGAATAATAAGTTCCTCTGATCTGGTGCACATCAAAACCATTTTTGTCCCTATGTTTTGAAGAAAAAATTAAACTCAGGTTGCCCCCGCGCTCCAGACAATTCTCAACTAAATCCCTTGCGTTTTTATTCTCATATAACCCATTAAGATCCGGTTTTACCGGAATACCATCATGGCAATCAAGCATAGTAAATTGCTTGTGTGGTCGATCCTTGAGATATGCGCACAATCTTGTGCTTGTTTTGTTGAACAGAGCATCAAGAATTGTATATGGAAGAATAAAATCATATATCCAATGTCCATGCTTGGCCAGTTTAAGCTGGGTAGAGTAATGGGCATGGACTTCAGGCAGCAATTCGATGTCAAGGGAATTCGCAATTTTTGTTATCCAATCTAAAAATTGATGAATCTCTGGCTCAAGAAAAAAGCAAGTTGTCCCCGGCTTTTTAATCACATAGCCAATAGCATCCAGCCGGACGATCTTTACTTTATTTTTTCTAAAATTGGTCAGGATGTCTGTGAGGAGTTGACGAGACCCCTCTGAATTAACATCCAGATCAATCTGTTCAGAAGGAGATACTTTTCCAAAAGTTGTCCAAACTTTCTCTATTTCACCAGATTCCTCGATGGTAAATTCGGAAAAGGGTTCGGTTCTGCGTAGAAATATTTTTTCAACATCTTCTGGTCGTGGTTCTCCATCCGGCCATATTTTGTCTAGAGTAATAAACATATCTGCATACTTAGACTCTCGCCCTTTCTTCAGGAAATCCTGGAAATAAGTAGATTTTGCGGAAATGTGATTGACCATCAAATCAAGTAAAATATCATATTTTTTACTAATATGCTGGATATCATCCCATGTACCAAACTGCGGTTCAATTTCAAAATATGTTAAGGGAGCGAAACCCCTGTCCCCGGAAGAAGGAAACGGCGGCAGAATATGAATTCCTCCCTTGAATATATTCGGAAAGTGCGTTTCCAAGACATTGTGGAGCGTTTTTAAATCACCACCTAATGAATCGGGATAAGTGATTAGCTGCACCTGATTTTTAATCACCATCTCAAATCCTCTTATCCCTCAACAACGACATTGTAATCTTTGGTAACCACAAAATCTGCTAATTGCTTGTGACCGGCAATAATTTTATGTTCCATAGCCAAAACCTTCTCGATAAATGGATCACCTACCTCATTACCCCGATTTCTTTTCTGACGATGTTCCAGGGTGTCCAACCTGTTTCTGGTAATGAAAACCTTGGAATCAACGTTCTTAAGTAAAGATGTATAGGTTCCTTCTGCAATCACAACTTCAACCCCTTCCAAGCTGATGGTTTCTTCTTCAATAGAATTTTCATTATAGTCAACCAGCGGTTTGGTTATTTCGTTTTTCTCATTGATAGCGTCTTTCAGGTTTTGTTCCAATAAATCAAGTTTCACCTCCACATGAGGGCCAAGCCATTCCGGATCTTCGCGCCGTCTGGCATCATTTGTCTTGGGCGGTAGAACAAAATAATCATCCTGCCCTAGCAAAACGGATCTAATGCCATGTTTTTTCAGTTCGTCAACAATAGCCTTGCTGGTTTCAGATTTTCCACTTCCAGATTCACCAGCCACGGTAATGATATATCTTGTAGTCTTACTCTTGATTTTTTCAATGATTTCAGGAACAATATTTTGCGCGGCTCGTTTATGATGTTCTTCTAAGATAATCACATCACCTTTCATATACAGCCATCCTCCTCAAACATGCGGTAAAAACAAATTCGCAATACAAGTACCATGTAATGGATTCCATAGTCCCTTACAGTGCGGTTGGATGGTTTGCTTTCTGCTTTATTGCCTTTTTTTTCATTAAAAGGATATTTGCTCATAAAATCATTTTTCTATAAATTAATAGCGTTACTAGTTATCACATCCCGATACCAGAAAGCGCTTTGTTTGGGAATCCGCTCTAAAGTCTGATAATCAACACGTACAAGCCCAAAACACTGACCGTTGCCACGTTCCCATTCAAAATTATCAAATATGCTCCAAGAGAAATATCCTTTCAAATTCACTCCTTCCTGAATCGCTTCATGGAGCGCATGTAAATGTGCTCTTATGTAATGGATTCGATCCCAATCAGCGACAAACCCATTTTCATCTGGATTATCAGGCATTGCGCAACCATTCTCGGTAATATACAAAGCGGGGTTGCCAAAATGCTCCTTAAGGTACAGCGCTTCACTCTTAATGCCAGCAGGATGGATTCCCCAGTTCATTTCTGTCCGCCCCCAACCCGGTGCAGAATATGGGATGATACGGGCTTTGTTTAATCCAGAATGGATATCATATGCAACAAGATCTGTGTTGTAGTAGTTCAAACCCAAGAAATCTGCGGGCTGTTGAATTAGTTCTAGATCACCTGCTTCAACCTTTGGTTGGTGAGGTCCAATAAAGTCAAATAATGCCTGAGGGTATTTCCCTTTAAAAAGCGGGTCGAGGTACAGGGCATGCGTCTCATCGTGCACACGCTGAGTAGCTTTCCTATCAGCGACGCTGTCACTGGCTGGTATCAGTCCATTTAAATTCAGAACCATACCTATCTGCCCACGATAGCCACCCTGTCGGAATATTTCGACAGCCCTGGCATGAGCCATCAGCAGGTGGTGCGTTGTCTGGTATGCCTTTGAATAATCACAAATACCTGGTGCATGGATGCCGTATGCATACCCGAGAAAGGAGACAACCCAGGGTTCATTGATTGTTGCCCAAAAATTTACGCGATCAGCTAATTTATCAAAAACAGTCTCAGCATATTCTGCGAACCAATCTATCGAATCGCGATTCGGCCACCCGCCAAGTTCCTGCAGCATTTGGGGGAAATCCCAGTGGTAAAGCGTTGCTTTGGGGCTGATGTCAGCCTCCAGAAGCGCATCCACAAGCCTATCGTAAAAATCCAATCCCTTTGGGTTAACCCTTCCACGTCCCTCGGGCAGGATTCGTGTCCATGAAATCGAAAAACTGTAGCAGGGCAGCCCAAGCTCTTTTAAAAGAGAGACATCTTGTGATATTCGATGATAATGATCGCAGGCAATATCGCCTGTGTCGCCGTTTAGCACATGCGAATCCCTTCGTACAAAACGATCCCAGATGCTTTCACCTTTTCCATCTTCATCGTACGCCCCTTCT
>Ga0255413_1036_pt1 | contig 9663 bp, 7 predicted proteins | sample ANMaggSeSYBR01K5_FD_182651 | JGI IMG/M metagenome (GOLD analysis project Ga0255413, IMG submission 182651) | Sediment cell enrichment communities from methane seep in Santa Monica Basin, California, United Staets - ANME aggregate JGI... | ecosystem: Environmental > Aquatic > Marine > Cold seeps >... | reverse complement strand
TCTGCGCGGTAAACGCATCGGCATTCCCGGACTGTACGGTGCCAGCTACATCGGCTTAAAAGCTCTGCTCAACGCCGGAGGTGTGGAAGAGCATGATGTTTCTCTCGACACGATTGGTTTCACCCAGGTTGAATCGCTCGCCAGCGGGATTGAGGACGCAGTCGTGGTGTACATCAGTAACGAACCCATCAAACTTGCCGCTGAAGGATACGAAGTGAACACTTTAGCGTCCGCGGATTACATCTCCCTCGTTGCCAACGGGCTCGTGACCAGCGAAATGGTAATAGAAAAACACCCGGACACAGTACGCGCGATGGTGTTAGGGACGCTGAAGGGGATCCAGTACACCATCGATCACCCCGAGGAAGCCTTCACGATCAGCGAAAAGCATGTGGAAAATCTGGCCGCCCTCTCCCCTGTAGAAAAGGAAGTCCAGCGTCAGGTGCTGGACGCGTCCATTACGCTGTACCAATATGATCCGCTTGGCTACTCACAGCCCGAAGCCTGGGAGAATATGCACGATTTGCTTCTGCAGATGGACTTGCTCACTTCCCCCGTTGATTTAGCCGGTTCTTTCAGTAACGATTTTCTACCATAAAGAAACAGATAAAAAATGCATCCCCGTGATTCAATCCAGCTCCAGCATATTGGTCTGACCTACGATGACCAGAACGGTTATCTGCACGTGCTTGAAGACATCCACGCGCGCATTCGTCCGCAGGAGTTCTTATGCGTACTGGGGTCGTCAGGCTGCGGCAAGACCACGCTCCTGCGTGTGTTGGCCGGGCTCGATGAGGCGACCAAAGGGAAGGTAGTTTACCCGGACCGTCACTCTCCGCGTATTGGGATTGTCTTTCAGGAGAGCAACCTCATGCCGTGGCGCACTGTATTGGAAAATATCCTGCTGCCCCTCGAACTGAAGGGGGTTGACCCCAAAGAAGCTCAAGAGCAGGCGCTCGATCTGATAGAATTGGTCGACTTGGGTGATTTCATAAATGTGTGGCCGGGGTCGCTCTCGGGCGGTATGGCACAGCGTGTCGCGATCGCCCGCGCCCTGATCCAGGACCCGGACCTTCTCCTGTTGGATGAGCCGTTCCGCTCGCTCGACGCCCTCACCCGTGAACAGATGGGGACGGAGCTGCTGCGCGTATGGCAGGCACACCGTAAAACGGTCGTGATGGTCACCCATTCCATTTCCGAAGCGCTCCTGCTGGCAGACCGCGTACTTGTGCTCACCCGGCGCCCCGCGCGCGTGCGCCTGGACCTTGCGGTTGACCTGCCACGCCCCCGCCGTGAAGAAACACGCTACTCAGGGCGCTTTCAGGATTTTGCCAAACAGCTGCGCGCCGCGATCAGATAGCTGATAGATTTTTGGTAATGGGAACTATTTTTTTTATCCCGCGAATGCTTCTATAATCGGCTCCCGAATACCCTCCGTGGATATCAGGTTGAGGCATCAATGCATAAAATGGGGTTATTCTTCGTTATTCGCCAGGTAATTTACTGACAGCAATTAATTAGCTGTGACTACGGGCCAATCCAGCAGGATTACATCCAGCATCAACTGTAAATTGGCTATTTGGATGCGCTTGAATGCGCGTTCCAGGGCGCCCACAACGCGCGCAGAATCCCGCGGGGCAACTTCTTCCGCCGTGCGGTGGACTGATTCTCGCACATCAATATTCGTGATCTGCGTGCCGCTCTCCGTGCCGACCAGCAGCACATCGCGCCAGAACGAAAGCCAATAAGCCATCCCCTCCAACAGAGTGCTCTTTGCTCGACTTCGGTTTTTCTTACCGACCCGCGTTATCTTTTCCGAATAGTGGAATCGCTCCATTCTGCCAGCAGGTAGCAGTGCCAGCAGGTCATCCATCCACTTCTTCCGTCTTTCAAGCATCTCCGTATCACCAGCCAGCCGTTTCGCAAACCCTGCCCGTCCGGCAGAAATATGCGCAATCAGCTTCGCCTTATCTTTTGGGAGGTTTTCCTGTGATACTAACGCGGTTGCAAGATCATCCACAGCCATCGGGCGCAGTCGCAGCAGTTCACAGCGTGAGGGGATCGTTGGCAGCAGGTTCTCCGGATCATCCGCTGTCAGCAGAAGCAGTACTTTTGGGTTGGGCTCTTCCAGTGTTTTCAGGAGCGCGTTCTGCGCATTAGCGTTCGCTTCTTCAAAACGCAGCAGGAGCGCGATCCGGTATCCGCCTTCATATGGAGTGAGAGACAGTGTACGCTGCATTTCCCGAATCTGCTTCACCTTCAAGACCATGCCCGCTTCTTCTGCCTGCACAACTGTCAAATCAGTATGCTGCATCCGTTCGATCTGCCGGCAGGTCTGACATTTTCCGCATGCGTCACCGGGTGCGGGCGGTTGGGTGCAGTTGACCGCCTGTGCGAAGCGCAGCGCCAGCGTCCTCCGCCCAATACCAATCGGACCGCAGAACAAATATGCGTGGCGCAGTTTGCCGCCCGCGATTTGCTTCCGCAGCATGTCTGCCGCCCAGCTGTGTCCTGTGATATGCCAGCTCATGCCTGCCATTGTAGCGCAACGCTCCTCTTTTGGCAATCATTCTCCTTATATTGCTTGCGATTTTCTCTATCTAACGTTAATATTGCAGTGCGATTATCTGGACACAGGAGATTCTACTTATTATGTCAGCTTTGCTAGATCGTTTTTTACGCTATGTGAAGATCAACACCCGCTCGAACGAGGAGGTCACCGACCGCACGCCCACCACAGAAAACCAGTGGGATCTCGCCCGGTTGCTGGAACAGGAATTACAGGACATGGGGATGAGGGATGTGCATCTCAACGAAAAATGCTTTCTGACAGCTGCTTTACCCTCCAATTCCAGCAAAGAGCTTCCTACGATCGGTTTTCTGGCGCATATTGATACCAGTACGGATTTCAAGGGGGAAGGGGTCAGCCCGCAGATCATTGAGAATTATGACGGGAAAGATGTCCCCCTCAAAGGAAATAAAGGTATGCGCTTATCTCCGCAGGAATTCCCAGAAATGCTCGCTTACAAGGGGCAGACCCTGATCACTACTGATGCGACTACCCTGTTGGGCGCAGATGATAAAGCCGGTGTCGCGGAGATCATGACCGCCATAGATTACCTCACTTCCAATCCTGAAATTGAGCACGGCCCGATCAGGGTCGCTTTCACACCGGATGAGGAAACCGGATTAGGGATCGTCCACTTTGATGTGGATGCTTTTGGCGCGGATTTTGCGTACACGATGGATGGGGGAAAAATTGGCGAGATTGAATACGAGAATTTCAATGCTACCAAAGCCATTGTAAAAGTACACGGAAAATCCGTCCATCCTGGCTCTGCCAAGGGCGTGATGAAAAACGCCATGCTCATTTTCTTTGAATTCAATGCCATGCTGCCGGTCGAACAACGCCCGGAATATACCGAAGGAAGAGAAGGTTTCTACCACTTATGGAAAATGTACCCGGGATCAGTTGAGGATGTAGAAGGAGTTTATATCCTGCGCGATCACGATCCGAATAAATTTGATGATAAGAAGCAATTGATGTTTGAGAGCGCGGTGTTCATCAATCAGAAATATGGAAAAGGAACCATTGAGGTGGAGATGGTTAAGCAGTACCGTAATATGAGCGAAGTGATTAAACCGGTCATGCATATCGTCAAAACCGCTCAAGAAGCCATGCGCGCCCTGGATATTGAGCCGATCACCAAACCCATCCGTGGCGGTACTGATGGAGCACGCCTTTCATATATGGGCTTGCCCACGCCAAATCTCTTTAACGGCGGGCATAATTTCCACGGCCCTTACGAATACGCCTGCCTAGAATCAATGGAAAAAGCGGTCGAGGTCATCCTTAAGATCATTGACCTGTACGCAAATAAGTAGAATCAATAAGCCCTTCTTTTCAGAAGGGTTTTTCTATTCCGAAAAAACATTTCCAAAGCAAGGAAAGAAATCTACAGCGCAGAACCCAAACATTGTATATTAAATAAAAGAACAACCAAGAGCGATTAAGGTACAATCATCTCTCTCGCGTAAAAATGGATATTCTTAAAAAACTCAATCCGCAGCAGCACGAAGCGGTTACCTCACCCGCGCGCCAGATCCTCGTTCTGGCAGGGCCTGGCTCGGGGAAAACGCGTGTGCTCACCCAGCGCATCGCGTATCTCGTATATGAACAGCAGGTCAACCCGGGAAACATCCTCGCGGTAACTTTCACTAACAAGGCCGCGCGTGAAATGCGGGGGCGCCTTGAACGCATGCTTGGCAAAGGGGTAGGCGCGCTGTGGTTGGGAACATTCCATTCCATTTGTGCCCGCATTCTGCGCCGTGAAGCAGAAGTGCTCCCATTTGATACTAATTACGTCATCATGGACGCTGATGATCAGAAGTCCATCGTAAAACGGGTTCTGAAAGATCTGAATCTGGATGATAAACTGTATCCTCCCAACGCTATGCACGCCATCATCTCAGATGCAAAGAACCATCTCACTTCCGCTAATGATTTCTCAGCCCGCACTTATCGCGAAGAGGTGGCCAAGCGTATCTATGAGCGCTATGAGTCCACACTGCGCAGCAGCAACGCTGTAGATTTTGATGATCTGCTCCTCTGGACCGTCAAATTATTCGAAGAACACCCCGATATCCGTAAACGCTACAGCAAGCGATTTGAGCATGTGCTTATCGATGAATTTCAGGACACCAACCAAGCGCAGTATGACCTGGTCAAACACTTTTCTTCCCACCATCACTCGCTATTCGCAGTGGGAGATGAAGACCAATCTATTTACCGATGGCGCGGTGCGGATTACCACAATATCATCCGTTTTGAGAAAGAATATCCAAAGACATCCAAGCTGCTTCTGGAGCACAATTACCGCTCCACTCAGAATATCCTGGATGCCGCCCAGGCGGTTATCAACCAGAACACTGCCCGCACACCCAAGAAATTGTTTTCCAAACGCGGCAGCGGAAATTCCATCATTCTAAATGATGCGGTAGATGACCATGCGGAAGCCGCGTATGTGGTCGGGGACATCATGGACCGCATTGCCGCTGGAGAGGGCGAGGGTAATTTTGCTATCATGTACCGTACCAATGCCCAATCACGGCTTTTTGAAGATGCATTCCTGCGATCCGGACTGCCCTACCGCCTGGTTGGCGCCCAGCGCTTTTACGGCCGCCGCGAGGTCAAGGATATGGTTGCTTTTCTGCGACTGATCCACAACCCATTTGATACCATCAGCTTGAACCGTACCATCAATCTCCCGCCGCGCGGTATCGGCAGCAAGACTCTTATCGACTTCAATTTGGTTGCACAGGAGAACGATGTATTTCCTTCCGATGTTCTGCTCTCATTAGGTGAAAAAGGCCAGGCATCCTCTTTGTGGGCATCTTTCAGCGCACGCGGTGCCGCTGTCCTGGCAGGTTTTGGCGATCTGCTTTTCAACTGGCGGGAATTCATCCAAAACCACTCCTTGCCCGAATTATTTGATCAGGTCATTAAAGACATTGGCTACAAAGCGTACATTGACGATGGCTCGGATATCGGCGAGGGACGCTGGGAGAATGTCCTTGAATTGCGCCAGCTCGCATACGAGTTTGAGAACCGGGGGATGACCGAATTCCTCGAGAGGATTGCGCTCGTGTCCGATCAGGACACTATGCCAGACGCGCCCAACGCGCCCACCCTCCTCACACTCCACGCTGCCAAAGGATTGGAGTTCGCAACCGTGTATATCGTCGGGCTCGACGAAGGCCTCTTACCGCACAACCGCTCCTTTGAAGATCCCGAGGAAATGGCGGAGGAACGCCGCCTGTTCTATGTGGGAATCACCCGTGCAAAAAATGACCTCATCTTGGTGCGCGCCGGGCAGCGCAGCAATTTTGGCCGCTATGAATACACTATGCCCTCCCGTTTTCTTGATGATGTCCCTGATGAGCTCATCAAAAAGGAGGGTATCCGCTTAGGGGTGCGCCGTGTTAAGCCGCTCAGCCAGCCGCGCTGGACATCCACGGTTTCAATTAATGGGAACAATGAGCCTGCTATTAAAGAACCAAAAGAGATGGTTTACAAAGCCGGGATGAGGGTAATTCACCCGACCTGGGGGGACGGCATGGTCATTGAGATCCGTGTAATGGGAAATGATGAAACCGTTACCGTCATGTTCGAAACAGTCGGACTGAAACGCCTTGCTGCATCAATCGCGAAATTAGAGATCGTTAAATAGATTCCCGATCTTCTTGCCCCGCAAATTGAAAAGTTTCGCCAATGGTGGTCCGCATGCTGAAATATCCCAGCGCATGCGGTTAATATCATGTCAATATGACGACAAGAAACATGATTTTTCCAAGTAATTTTATTAGATTTCCCATTCCTTTTCTTTATTCCATGCTAAAAGATGCGGCAATTTCTTCCAGCAGCGGTAGATAAATTTTCTCTGTAGTTTTTTCCCAGACAATGCTTATTACATATATAGAGCTTCCGTAAGAATCAAAATATGATATTCCGTTTATATCCTTATTGGCGGCATACCATTCTAATCGTTCCCGCCCGTCCGGCAGCCCTTTATCATGAGATACGCGCAGGTCATGTCCATACAGTACGCGCATGATCTCCAAGGTTTTCTCTGCCTTGAGCGTCTGCTCTATCATCTCCCCATGCCAATATACGGCTATCTGTATCGATGCGCGCATATCAGGCGAGAAGAACTCTTCGATGATCGTCTTTTTAATAGATCCCGCATCTGTGTACTTGACCCACGCGGTGGGGATATCAATCTCAAAAATAGCATCCCGGGCGGTGTGAGTGTTCCGGTTAGCATACAACTGGGACCCGAGCAGCGCGGACGGGAATATCTCTGCGCTTTCAGCGATCCTGGTAAACATACCATCATATATGCCGCCTGACTCCTGCTGGGCTGCCGTTTGCAGATGAAGGACAGTTCCTCCTATACGGATAAAAACATCCGTGCTTTCCCAATATGTATCCCCTTTTCGCCAGCTTGCTGTTACCGTCAGACGCCCTTCACTCTCGAATCGCTTAATTTCCACATACTCCTTGATTTCCGAATACGCATGAACCAGTTCAGCATGCGTGAAAGATAAAAACGCCTCTTGCACTAATTCATATCCGGTTGCGGTGATCCTGGCCTGCAGTTCCGCTGATTGGCCTGGGGATTGGCAGTCCACCTTGAATTCTCCCGTTTCACTGCAGTTCCATCCCTCAGGAAGGATAATTTGAAACGAACCAGATGGGGAAGTGTAGGGCTGATCGGACAACTCAACGGCTGTCTGTTCTACAGGAGAAGTTTCCTCCTCGGGAAGGTTCTCTATGGTTGGTGTATTGGTTATAGAAACCTTTTCTTTTTCCTCGACCACCGGATCTTTTACAGATTCACCACCACACGCAGTTGAAAAAATAAGCCCGATCGATATAAGCAAAGTAAATATCCCTGGTAAATGAAGTTTCATATAAGAAATTATATCCTTGACAATTTGTATAATTATAAATGTAGATATTTGTGTGTGCGTTATCAAAGAGGAATATAAATAAGATATTTCTCTATTGGCTGCCCAGGATACTGGGAATACTTTTTACGTTCTTTATCAGCATATTCGCTCTGGATGCGTTTGGTGAAGGTGCTCCATTTCTGGAAGCAGTTATCGGCTTTTTGATCCATCTCGTTCCAACATACATAATAATTGTCATTTTGCTCATCGCCTGGAAATGGGAGTTGGTCGGGGGAATATTATTTATCCTTGCCGGCGCTTCCTATCTGGTTTGGGCACGCATCCCGCATTGGACTGCATTCCTGCTCATTAGCGGACCGCCCATCCTGATTGGCATGCTCTTCATTGCCGCATACCTACTTCCAAAAAAGATAAAAATACATTAAGATCCTGTTTGTATTAGCGATGTCGTATAAAAAAGGGCCAACCGTTTTTTTTTGGATGGTCCTTTATTGTCTTGAATAGATTTGATGTATTTTATCAGTAAATCAAATCGCGCTTACCTTGATTCTTTCTCGTATGGCTTGCCAATATCTGCCGGACCGCTGCTCCGTTTGATGAAACCCCCTAAAATCATCAGGGTCAATATATATGGCAGGGCCATAAATACCTCTCTCGGAAAATATTGGTCAGGTATAACCGTTTGTAGTGAATACTGCAATGCATCCATAAAACCAAAGAACATACAAGCCGCGAATACTCCAAAGGGTTTTACATTGCCAAAAATTACTGCGGAAAGTGCAATAAAACCGCGCCCGTTCACCATCCTTTCAGAAAAAATAGATGTTTGTGAAATTGAAAGGTACGCACCGCCAATGCCCGCCAGTAACGAACCAGCTAATACCGCAATATATCGTACAGTGATAGGGTTTTTCCCTACCACTGCCAGAGCTTTCGGATTTTCACCTGCCGCCCGCAGCCATGTTCCCCAGGGAGTTTTGTAAAAAACGAAATATAAGATGATTGGCAATACTAAAGCCGGAATCATCAAGACCGACTGGTCATTGAAGATATCATTGATTATCGGAATCTTCTCCAGAAAAGCGAAATGTATGATTGGAAGTGTTTCCACTTTCGGGCTGTTTCCGCCATGTTTAAAAAGGATCTGCAGCAAGTAGCCAGATAGCCCAACACATAACAGATAAATAGCTAACCCGCTGATCGCTTGATCGCTTTTTACAGTAATTGCGATAAAAGCAAACAGTAATCCGATCAACATACCCACAACTGCCGCTGCCAGCAATCCTATCCAGGGGCTCCCAGAAAAATGGGTCACAACTGCAGCTGAAAACGCGCCCATCAGCATGATCCCTTCCACACCCATATTAAAAACACCCGAACGTTCTGTGATCATTTCTCCCATCCCGGCAAAAACAATTGAGATGCAGATACGGACGGTTGCGTATGCCAGAGAAACTGTGAACACTTTGATGATAATTTCTAACAGATCCATTATGCTGTCTCCTTATCTAACGCATCAGTTTTCTTTCCTTTTATTGCCTGCAGGAATCCAGACCGGATTAAACTTTTTGCGGAAACAAAAAGAACTACAATACCATTTATCAATGTAACAAGCTGCCGGGGTATTTCGGCAAAGACTGCCATATCTACGATACCAGTCTTTAATGCTCCAAATAAAGTTGCCGAGAATATTGCACCAATTGGACTCAAAAGCCCCACCATGGCTACGGTAATTGAGTCATATCCATAACCGGGCGAGAATTGATCCAGATAGCGATAGTGAATACCGGCTACCTCCACAGCGCCTGCCAATCCTGCTAAACATCCGCTCAGGAAAAATGCCAGCATCATCCTTCTTTCAACCGGGATACCGTGGAATCGGGCGGCTTCCTGATTTAATCCAACTGCGCGCATTTCATAACCAAGCGAGGTTTTTTGTAAAAAGAAATATGCAAGAATGACAATAAGTATTGTTACGATCAAGCCAGCATGCAAACGAGTGCCCGGGAAAATATTAATAAACTTAGCCGAATCATTAATAAAAGGGGTTGCCGGAATCACGCCTTCCAATGGTGTAACATTCAAAACGATATAATGAGTGAAGAAAAAAGCGGGGTAATTCAGCATAATCGTACTCAAGATCTCATTCACTTTTCGATAAACTTTTAACCACGCCGGTATCAACGCGTA
>Ga0255413_1035_pt1 | contig 9761 bp, 7 predicted proteins | sample ANMaggSeSYBR01K5_FD_182651 | JGI IMG/M metagenome (GOLD analysis project Ga0255413, IMG submission 182651) | Sediment cell enrichment communities from methane seep in Santa Monica Basin, California, United Staets - ANME aggregate JGI... | ecosystem: Environmental > Aquatic > Marine > Cold seeps >... | reverse complement strand
CAAATTCCCTATCCATGCGTAATTGTAGATTCAAGGAGTAGGGTTGTTTTAGCAATAAACTACCTTTTTACAAAAATGACTAATTATGGGGCTCAGGAATTAATGTCAGTTTTCAGGTCATTTTTTTTCTCAGCATTCGCTTGTTGAATTGCTTGTTTGTATATTGCATTTATTTTCAATGTCCCTGGGTAAGGTAAAATCACTTCAACGATCAACGGTAAATCGGGATCATTATTCAATAACTGAATGATCACATCTGGATTAATATACACACTAGGAATATCAGCTGTTGGGTTTCTAACCGAGCCCCAGTATGCTCGCGCAGGAAATGGATTCAAGTTCTTACTAATAAAATCCGCAGCTTTTTTAACTAAATCCTCCGATATAGAAAATTTTCTTGAGATAGCTTCATAGTTCTTTTTTGATAGGAGATCCAATCCTTCCGAGACGATATATTTTATATATCTTGGAATATCTTGAGTTTCTCCTAATATTTCCAGTTGGGTGGCAAGGGCTTCTTCCGGAGTAAAAGATCCTACACCTATGGGGTCTGCTCTTTTTATTATATTTCGAATCTTTTGTATTCTTGTAATGGGGACATGGAAATATTGCGCAGTACTTATATCTTCTTCACGAATAAACCCATCCTCGTCCACCAGATTTAATAGAAATGCTGCAATTTTTCTATCCTCCTGCTCAAGGTCAAATACCAATTGTTTTAAAACATACTCTGCAAGGTTTTCGTAATTCGCGGAAATCTCTTCCCTTGATAAATATTCATCTCTATACTGGTCTCCTTGGTTATAAAAATCTCTACTTGGAGATAAGAATACGATTGATTCATCTACTTTGGTTGATTTTGGATTACTGCAAACAGGGCAAATTTGTTCTGGGATTAATAAACGCTTGCAATGAGGGCATCGTCGCTCTAAATCCATCTCCAAAGCAGGATTTTCATTCAAAACTTTTTCTATTTCCTGGCTCAACTCTCCATTATTCATGCTTAATAGAGTCATTGTCTGCGCGAGATGTGCAGTTGTTTGTTGTTGTAATTTTTGGAATTGACGTTGATACATGATTCTTCCTATTAATAATTAGTATAGCGTCATTATTGGTCTAAGGCAATAATCATGCCACAGATTTTTTACCACGATGTTAAAATTATTCCCACATGAAAAACTTAACGATCATCGGTGGCGGCTTGTCTGGTTGCGAAGCTGCTTGGCAAGCAGCGGAAAGAGGAATCCCTGTTTCATTGTATGAGATGCGTCCATCTCATACAACTGGCGCTCATCAAACAGATAATCTTGGCGAGATAGTCTGTTCAAATTCTCTTGGCTCACAATTATTGGATCGCCCCTCTGGTTTATTAATTAAGGAATTAGAAATGCTCGATTCGTTATTAATAAGGATCGCCAAATCATGTACGGTTCCCGCAGGTCATGCTTTAGCAATTGATAGACGATTATTTTCCCAGAGAATTACTGAAGAAATCACATCGCACCCAAATATACAAGTGGTTAGAAAAGAAGTTCGATCAATCCCGAGCAAACTAACAATTATCGCCAGTGGCCCCCTTACATCAGACTCACTCGCAACAGCAATAAGCCAAATCACTGGTCATGCGAACTTGTTTTTTTACGATGCGATTGCTCCAATCATCGAATTTGAATCTATTAATATGAATATTGCTTTTTGGGGGTCACGATACGGGAAAGGATTCAACAAGCGCGGTGATTATATCAACTGTCCATTTGATAAAACCACTTATGAAAATTTTATATCAGTGTTAGTCAACGCCGAAAGAATTGAGCTGCGCGATTTTGAAAAAGATATCGCTGTAGGGGTACGGGCGGGTAAAGGGAAGTTTTTTGAAGGTTGCCTGCCAATTGAAATTATGGCTCAGAGAGGCCTTAATACATTAGCATTCGGTCCATTGCGACCAGTCGGATTAACCAATCCACATATTCATGACCGTTCATTCGCAATCGTTCAGCTTCGGCAAGACGATTCAGAAGGTAATTACTTTAATATCGTCGGGTTTCAAACAAACCTAAAATATTTTGAGCAGAAACGCGTTTTTCAATTAATCCCAGGGCTTGAGAGTGCAGTATTTGAACGATATGGACAGATGCATCGCAATACTTTTATAAATTCTCCGGATTCTATAAACAAGTATCTACAATTGAAAAACTATACCAATATATTTTTTTGTGGCCAAATTACAGGTGTAGAAGGGTATCTCGCAAATATTGCGTCTGGTCTATTTGCTGGAATAAACTCAGCTCGATTGCTGTCAAATAAAGAGCTGGTATCCTTCCCGCCTACTACTATGATTGGTGCTTTAAATGAATATGTGGTTACGAAAAAAGAAGAAGAATTTCAACCCATGAAGGCAAATTTCGGTTTATTGCCTTCGCTTGCTGATAAAATAAAACCAAAAAAGGCTAGATACCAAGCATATTCTGACAGAGCAATAAAAGAGCTAAAAATCACTTTAAAAAATTATGGTTTATAAAATATTTTCTCTTCACTTTGTTATTATCCTAATCTCCATATCATTATTTGGTTGTATTCAATCAAAACCAATTTCATTTGATGGAAGCAATGCAATAAATTTTATTGAAAAACAATTAGAATTTGGCCCACGTATTCCAGGGAGTGACAGCTCTATTGCTGTCGAAGAGTTGATAAAATCAGAGCTGGAATCAACAGGGTGGATAGTTGAAAATCAAAATTTCATTTTTGATCATGTAGCCCTAACCAACATAATTGCAAAATCATCTAATAGTCCTCCTAAGATAATTCTCGGTACTCACTACGACACTCGAGCTTTTAGCGATAATGAAACATCATTGTCGAAAAAGAAGATTCCTGTACCCGGAGCGAATGATGGGGCTTCTGGAACTGCAGTTCTTCTGGAATTGGGTAGGATTCTAACAAGAGAAGAACTTGATATATGGATTGTATTTTTTGATGCAGAAGACCAAGGTAATTTGGGAAACTGGGATTGGAGCATAGGCGCCCAATATTTTGTGAATCAACTAGATACCACACCTGAATATGTAATCATTATCGATATGATCGGTGATGAAAATTTAGAAATTTACAAAGAAAAAAATTCCACTCCCTCACTAGTTGACTCCATCTGGAATGAAGCTGAAAAACTTGGATATGAATCTTATTTTAATCAAGATTACAAATTTTCAATCATTGACGACCATCTTCCTTTTATAGATAAAGGGATTCCAGCATGCTTGATTATTGATCTTGATTACCCCTATTGGCACACAACAGAAGACACACTGGATAAAGTATCTGACAATAGCTTAGAAATTATTGGAAATGTTCTCGTTTCCTGGTTATCCACTCATTCCAGATAATTAATTGCAAAGACCCCATTTAAGGGGTCTTTGCGTGGGAAGATGATGAGATGTTATCGATTTAAATTGGGTTCGCAATAATAAATAATCTGCCCCATGAATCTTCCAAACCTTCCTGAATGCAGGTCTGAAGAGTTAGATGGTGATTCCCCATATAAACTCGATTAAAAAGTTGAGTCGCTGAAAGTTTCTCTCCAGTATTTAGATCTAAAAACTTGCTGGTCGGTGAATCTGGTTGAAGTGCTTGATAACTTTGAATATCTACGATTTGATATTCTTTAATATCCCCATCTCCATAAACTAATTGGACTATATCTCCCATTCTCAATCCGAAGAAATACTTTCCTGAAAGATAATTATGCGCTAATAATCCTGTAATACCATATTTGTTCGGCATTGAAAACTGGGTTACAACACCTTCAATTGTAGACACAAATCCTGCCCTTCCGGATGGTTGCTGAATTATTCTTAATCCAAAATTATTCTCTGAATACACACCACGAATGACGCCAGTCGCCCCATCAGAAACTGTTGAAATAAAATCATTTATTGCTGCCTTATTACCAGGTTCTACATCGGATTGCAGGATATCTTGTTCAGTGTAAAATAATTCTGGATCTGCTAATAATAATGGAGATAATATATCGGAGTTTATTCCACCACCGCCGCTGGAAAGCGGAATAAACTCTCGATATTGGATTGACCCTTGTAATATAAATGATCCAAGGATCAATATTGTTAATAAAAATCTTCTCTTATGTTTGGCTCTCATCATCATCTTCCCTTCAGACAAGAGCCCCGATATTCGCGGTCTTTGAAATGGCCGAATACTCGGTTAAGCGTTGTTTACGTTTTCGGTAGCCAGGCGATCATGCCTATTATTGGTTTAGATCCTCGGCTTTGCGTCCCCAACTTTCGCTGGGTTTGCCCTTGTCGTACGTAATAAGTTGTTAATTTTCTAAAATTACAACAAAAAAGCGGACTCGAAATCCAAGTCCGCTGAATAATTAACTTAAAAAGACTTCGGCGGCTTGGCGGTCATAACTGTTTTTACAGCCTTAGACCCATAGCTTTGCGCCCCCAACTTTCGTTGGGTTTGCCTTTGTCGTGTCCTTATGTAAAAGTACAATAACAATATAGCACAGTTTTATTAATATTTCAAGTATAAATATTTTTACGAGTTTTTGTTATCTTCATAAGAGATATAATTAACGAAAGACCATATAAATGTCATGTTTTGAGTGAAGATGAAAATAATTAGCGAAACAAAAAGAGCGATTGAAAAAGTGTTTCTCATGGGAGTATCCATCCCAAGTTCAAACGAGAATATGTCTATTAATGATTCATTACAAGAACTTGCATTTCTTTCTAAAACTGCAGGATTGGAAGTTGTTGGCGTTGGATCACAAACATTATCTAAGCCAAACCCAGCTACTTTTATCGGTTCAGGGAAGGTTAGTGAAGTTAAATTGCTCGCGGAAAGTGCTAAAGCGGATGTAGTTGTATTCGACACTGAATTATCACCAAGAAACTTCAGGGAGTTAGAAAAATCATTTGGTGAAAACATTAGAGTCATCGACCGCACAACACTGATACTCGATATATTCGGGCAGCATGCGCAAACACGAGAGGGAAAATTACAAGTAGAATTAGCGCAATATGAGTACTTTTTACCCCGATTAACCAGGGCATGGTCTCACCTTGCACGACAAGCCGGCGGTGGGGGGGGACGAACTGGCAGTTCAGGTGGTGTTGGTTTACGTGGCCCAGGTGAAACACAACTAGAAGTTGACCGGCGAAGAATTAAAGCCAAGATCAGCCATCTAAAAGCAGATTTGGACAAAGTAAGACGACACAGACAGCTTCACCGAAGAAATCGGAAACTTTCACAACTACCAATTGTCGCATTGGTTGGATATACCAATGTGGGAAAATCTACAATCCTTAACCTACTCACGAATGCAAGTGTTCTTACTGCAAACAAATTATTTGCTACACTTGATCCCACAACCCGCCGTTTACATCTTCCATCCGGGAATTTTATTCTATTAACAGATACTGTTGGGTTTATTCAAAAACTTCCAACTAAACTTATTGCCTCATTTAGAGCCACACTAGAAGAAATTTCTGAAGCTGATCTCCTTCTGCATGTAATAGATATCAGTCACCCGAACACAATCGCGCAATGGCATTCAGTAATGAAGACCCTTATTGATATTGGCGCAGGAAATATCCCAGTATTAACTGTTCTCAATAAAATTGACAAATCAATAAAGTACGAGGAAATAAAAAGAAGATATCCAGAATATGCAGATGGAATATTAATATCTGCGCTGAAAACAATCGGGGTCGATCATCTCTTATCTGAGATTGACCAATTACTATTCGAAAGATACACGAATATTATAGCGAAAATTCCATATAAAAATGGTAAGCTGATTGCCCTATTTCATCAATTCGGAAAAGTAGAAAAAATAGAACATGGAGTGGGCTCTGTTCTTATTAGCGGAAGCATTCCTGGACGAATGATTGCCGATTTTGAGCGATACCAACCAATAGAAAATAATGCTGAATAAAAAAAACCGTTATTACCGGTTTTTTTTCATTTAAACTATTCTACTTTGCTTCTGCTTCTACGCTTATTACTTCACGTCCTTTATAAAAACCGCAGTTTTGGCAAACTGTGTGCGGTAATCTTGATTCTCCGCAATTGCTGCATACCACAAGATTTCTTGCCTTTAAAGCGTCATGCGCCCGCCTTCGGTCTCTACGTCCTTTTGAAATCTTTCTTTTTGGTAATGGTGTCATTTCAATTTTCCTTCATAAAACAATCATCAATTAAGAGGTTAAATTATAATTTCATAGCCTTGATCTTGTCAAGCCCACAGTATGGATTGTTTATTTCTTCTAAGAAATAGTAAGTGTATAATACATTTTTCTTTTTTAATATTTTCTAGGAGCACATAATTTATGCATAATAAATGGTTCTACAAGTTGTTCTTGCTGATTCTAATCTGCGGTGTTATTCTGATTGTCTTTCCTGGATTCGACGAACTGAAGACCAAATTTTTCAAACGAAAAATTGAACCCGTATTGGGTTTAGATCTTAGAGGGGGCATGCAGGTTGTCCTTCAGGCTCCGGAAGGATATGACATAGATCAAGAGACTTTAAAAGTAGCTTCTACAATCTTGGAAAATCGCAGCAACGCTCTTGGTGTGAGTGAAGTAAGCTTTCAGGTTGCTGGTGACAATTACATAATAGGAGAATTTCCTGGCTTGGAAAATGTTAATGAAGTTGTTGATGTGATCAAACAAACCGGAATGCTGGAATTTGTTGATCTTGGTGACGATTATTTTTTGCCTGGAACAATATTACGAACAGATTACGGGGTTTCCACTGATTCATATGAATCAGAAATTGAGTTTACACCAAGTCCTTTAGCTATCGGACAGCTCGACATTGATGTGGATAAATCCATTACGGGAAAGACTTATCATACTGTCATCACCGGTGCTGATTTAGATTCAGTGAGTATTGCTCCCCCTCAAAGCCCGAGCGAAGGTTATATTGTTCTGTTTCGTTTAAAACCAGAAGCCACAGAATTATTTGCGGACCATACAAAAAATAACACCGGAAAACTATTGGCAATTGTTTTAGATAAGGAAGTTATTTCAACACCGGTTATTTCCCAACCCATTGAAAATGGAGAAGGCGCAATCAGTGGGTCTGGTGAAAACGCTTTCACGCTTGAAGACGCAAACAATTTGAGGGTTACTTTATTTTATGGAACACTCCCTGTTTCCCTGGAAATTGCAGAAAGCAGAGTGGTAGGACCTTCATTAGGCCAGGAATCTTTAGAAAAAAGTCTTCTCGCAGGTTTGATAGGTTTTTCAATCGTTTGTTTTTTTATGGCAATCTACTATCGTGCACCAGGCATGGTTGCAATAATTTCTATTATCTTTTTTGCAATGATAAACTACGCAATATATTTATTGATTCCAATTACTTTGACATTGCCCGGTGTTGCTGGTTTCCTTCTGGGCATAGGGAGTGCACTAGATGCAAACATCCTTCAATTTGAACGGATCAAAGAAGAATTAAGAAGAGGCCTTTCTGTTGGACAGGCGATTGACCTAGGTTGGAGGCGTGCTTGGCCATCAATAAGAGACTCAAATTTGGCAACAATTATTACAAGCGTAATTCTTTTCTGGTTTGGCTCGACCTTTGGAGCAACCATCGTGAAAGGATTTGCCTTGACTCTTGCATTAGGCGTCAGTGTAAGTTTATTTTCAGCACTTATTATTACACGTGGTATATTAAATTCTCTCATCCCATTACTCAAAGACCGTGACAAAACAAAATGGTTTGGAATTTAAGAGGTAGGAATCAACATGATGAATATTTTAGGTAAACGATACACTTTTTTCGCGATCTCTTTATTATTGATTATCCCTGGATTGGTGCTGATTGTTTTAAATGGCCTTCCACTTTCCATTGATTTTCTCGGAGGATCATTAGTAGAGCTTGAATTAAATTCACAAAAAACTACAAGCATATCTGAGATCCAATCCTTATATAAATCAATTGGGATAAATGATGCTCAAGTGCAAACTTCTTCTGAACAAGGGAAAGAAATCCTTTTTATTAAATCATCTTCTTTAGAGCAGGATCAATATATATCAATTGTTTCTCATTTAAAAGAAAACTACGACGAGCATTTAGTCGAACGGAGATTTAATACCGTTGGACCTTCTATCAGTGAATCGGTTACCCAAAGAGCTCTCTTGGCCATTTTAATTTCCTCTATTGCCGTTGTTCTATACATTACTTTCTCATTTCGGAGAGTAGATCACGCATTCAGGTATGGTGTATGTGCTGTTATTGCAATGATTCATGATATCTTGATTGTCATTAGCCTTGGTGCGATCGGTAGCCAAGTCTTTGGATGGCAAATGGATTCTTTATTCCTTACTGCACTATTAACTGTTATTGGATTCTCAACACAGGATAAAATCGTTGTTTTTGACCGTATAAGAGAAAATACGCCTATATTACGAAAAATCAGTTTTGAACAGTTAGTGAATCACTCTATTATTCAATCTCTTCAGCGGTCAATTAATACACAACTAATGACTGTAGAATTCCTTTTACTTTCTTTGGCACTTTTTGGAGGGGAAACACTTCGCGAGATGTGTATCATTTTACTTGTTGGTTTACTTAGCGGCACATATTCTTCAATTTTCATCGCTGCTCCTATCCTCGTTGTGTGGGAAAATCAAGAATGGGAAAATTGGTTTAGAAAACCACATACTTCAAAAGTCTAGATTTATTACGAAGGTTCTGTTCAAATATGACAAACAGAACCTTTTTTATTATTAAAAATCAGGTAACATCATTAAAAAGGACCATTTATGAGGGAAAAAGTTATATTAATCACTGGTGCAAATGGGGAGATAGGTCATGGTTTAATTTCTAAAATAGGGGAGGAAAAACGAGCAACAATTGTTGCGCTTGATCTGAAACCACTTGATAAATGTTTATTGCCATTTTGTGATCGGTTTATCCAAGGAGACATTTTAGACAATATGTTGCTTGGAAGGTTGATGGCTGAATATGTAATTACAACCATTTTCCATTTGGCTTCAATCTTATCCACAAAATCAGAATATACACCTGAAGAAGCTCACAAGGTCAATGTTGAAGGAACCATAAATTTATTACGGTTAGGTGTTGAATTATCGCAATGGCAGGGTAACCCTGTGAAATTCATTTATCCCAGTTCAATTGCTGTATATGGTTTACCAGATATTGAAACAAAAATTCGTGAAGGAAAAATAAAAGAATATCAGTGGTGCACACCTATCACAATGTATGGATGCAACAAGATCTATTGCGAGCATCTTGGTCGTTATTATTCAAAATATTATCGTCAATTGGCAAAAGATCGTTCCAAGAATTCAATTGATTTTCGATGTATTCGATTTCCAGGTTTGATTAGCGCAGATACTGTTCCTACCGGCGGGACAAGTGATTATGGCCCTGAAATGTTACACCACGCAGCGCAAAACAAACCATACGAGTGTTTTGTCAGAGAGGATACCCAGATACCTTTTATGGCAATGCCTGATGCAATTAAAGCTTTACTTTCTTTAGAAGAAGCCCCAAGCGATTCACTATCTCAATTAAGTTACAATGTTACAAGTTTTTCTCCGAGTGCCGCAGAGATTAGGCGTTATGTTATTAAAGCGTTCCCTGATTCAGGAATTGATTATAAAATTCATCCAAGCCGCCAATCAATTGTTGATAGTTGGCCAGTTGATGTAGATGATTCTCCAGCAAGGAACGATTGGGGGTGGGAACCTGACTATGGTATGGAC
>Ga0255413_1034_pt1 | contig 9976 bp, 12 predicted proteins | sample ANMaggSeSYBR01K5_FD_182651 | JGI IMG/M metagenome (GOLD analysis project Ga0255413, IMG submission 182651) | Sediment cell enrichment communities from methane seep in Santa Monica Basin, California, United Staets - ANME aggregate JGI... | ecosystem: Environmental > Aquatic > Marine > Cold seeps >... | reverse complement strand
TAAATGTATAGAGAGATACAGCTGTTCTGTCGCTTAACACCAACTGGGTGGATAATTATTAATGATGGAGCTTGAAATGCCAGGCTTAGATAAAGTAATACTTGATAAACTCGATCCTGATCTTTCTCTTGGTCGGATTCTTACTGACGTAAATACTGATTTCATTCTTGCACCACATTACTCAGCTGTTTTTGCCAATGTAGGTCAGGAATTGTGGAAATACCTCCAAGCAGATCTACGCTCTGGTAATTATGAACCTGAGCTTCCAATTACTATTGAGGTACCAAAGCCTAGTGGGTTAACAAGACCCGGTTCTATTTTAGTTCCAAAAGATCGCCTTATTTACCAAGCCTTAGTCGATTTCATCGCCCCAAAAATTGAGGATGCTTTAGATCGTACAAGAGTATTTAGTCAAGTTCTTCTTAATCCTGATCCAGATCATGAAATGTTTGAAGCATCGCATATTTCATGGAGTTATTTCCAAAGATCAATATCTAATTATTGTCAAGATGATACATACACTCATTGCATCAAAGCTGATGTAGCATCTTTTTTTGAACGGCTATATCAACATAATATTGTAAATCTTCTACGGTCAACTGGCTGTCCAAGTGGTGCAATAAACTTACTCGAAGAGCTATTAGCCTCTTTCATGGAACGAGATTCACATGGCATAGTCCAGGGTATTTTCCCTTCGGACTTTCTGGGAAATTTCTATTTATTCGGCCTTGACTCAGATCTTGAGGTTCGTGATCTGCCTTCATCAAGATTTGTTGATGATATTTATATTTTTCATAGATCATTGGCAGAAGCTCGTAGAGGTCTGGTGGATTTATGTCGCATGCTACGCCACGAAGGTTTACATCTTAATGAAAGAAAAAGTGGTATTCATGAGATTAATAAAATTATACGTGAAGAAACATTACTAGATCGAATGTTTCAAGATGCAAGACAGGAGGTTGAGCAGCAAAGATTTACTGTAGGATGGTATGGCTTTCAAAGTGTTTGGCTTGCAGAAGAAATCGAAGAAGCACAAAATCTTGAACTCCAAGCAGTTGAAATACTTTTCCGCCATATTTATGATGTCGATATATCAGTAGCAAATAAAATTGAAAAATTTTGTCTGCCATACCTTGCCGCTTCGGGGTCTGATATTGCAGCAGATCGCTCAATTACAGGAATTATTGAAAGGCCATATCTAGCAAAGCTTTACAACTCCTACCTAAGTACATTAGGAATTTTTAATTCTAATATTTTCATAGAAATCCAAAATCTAATAACAGATGAACGTATTGCCTATGACTGGCAATTGCTTTGGATTTTGGCTGCCTTAATTAAAGCAGAGAATATCTCAACACGTACCGTTAACACCATTATGAGAATTCTAAGGGACAGTTCGAAATCAATTGCTCTAAGAGGACTCTGCGCAATTCTTGTAGGTATGCATGGTCATGCTGGTCAAAGAAGGAACTTAAAACATCAATATGCTGATGAGCCTTCGGAGTATGTAAGAACAGCAATTCTTTTTTCAACAAGATACTTTCCATCTCCTGAAAGAAGAAGTTGTATGAATGCCTGGGGGGGGCATTCCGTTAATCATTCTCTTGTTGCAGAAGCTGTCCGTAGATTAATCTAATTCCTTAAATTATTTCGAGGAGCATATTGAATCAATTATATTGTTAACAAATTCAAATAACAAATACAAAACACAAATTTTTTTAGTGCAGGTGGCCCCACAGGCTGACCGAAATTTAAGTGGTGGTTCTATTATGAGAATCTGGATAAGTAAACTGGAACAAGTATGCGCCATACCTTCCTTTTAGACTGCATGATGTTAAAGGACAAAACATGAGTGATCAAAGGGGCACATCCACAGGAAAATATAGGAGCAAAATACCGGGACATGTCAGGTTGTTGGTTCTACTCCTGTTTGTCCTGTTTATTACTTTGCCGCACAGTTGTAGAGAGGTACCGATTGCGAACAATGATGATAATAGTACGACCACCAGCAGGAACGCGCGCTTGGGTCTATGGCTGGCGAAGAAAAACGAGCTGATTGAGCACGAAAGTGCTGCCTATGACCTTGTGATGACGGCATGGTTTGAACCGGGCGAGGCAGCGGATATTCGTGACCGCCATCCCTCAGCCAAACTGCTGGCAGGGCTCTCTCTGAACTGGGTATCCAGCGATCCAGATTGGCAGACCCTATTGGTGACTGTCACCAATGGCGGCGATTCCGACGGATCCTTGCAGATCACCGATGATATGTTCCTAAAATATGATGAGAATAGCGATGGCATTTTAGACAGTCGGTGTTCGTTCCCCGGATGGGAAGATCCTGCAATTTATGCCATGGATCCCAGGCACCTCGGATGGCAGGAACTGATCCTGAGTTATTACGATGTTATCACCAGCCAGCCGCAGCACGACGGAGTAATTGTGGACATGATCGATGCCTATCCTTTTTGTGATCGCTCCTGGTCACTGGGCGTACCTGTGCCCCTAGACTCGTCTGCCTAGGTTTCCGGACAGGAACAATTGCTAAGGTTGCTTCGCGACAATATTCCTGAAGACAAATGGATCATCGCCAACACCGGCTGCGGTTTTCCTGAGGATTCACCATTTCCCCAGTACTTGAACGGATATTTACTGGAAAATTCACTGGGGGCATTCTGCGGTCTGGATGTGGACAAGATACTCGCTTCTGGCCAAAGAGCGCTCAATACCACAAAAACCCCTCATATCGTCATCTATGCGGTAGATACGGATGATACAGGGGAAATAGACATGCCTCGTTTTCGCACTGGTCTTGTCGCAAGCCTGCTGATGGACCACACCTATTTCGCTTATGATTTTGGACCTCGCGACCACGGAGGAGTGATAGATTACTGGTTCCCCGAGTATTACAGCGTGGTGCTGGGAGACCCCATTGCTCCTTATTCTCAAGCAAATGGTGCTTTCCGCCGTGATTTCGAAAAAGGATTTGTCGCGGCAGCTGTTCACGCGCCAATCACTTTGTCTCTAGATAACCCTCATATTGATATTGCTACAGGGGCATCGGGAACAGATTTTACCGTTCCTCAAGGCGACGCCCGCATTTTTCTGAGAGAAGAAAAAGAATAAATCAACCCTACTACCATCAGAGTTGGTTGCCCCCCGCATATAATCAGACCATCATTAAGAGAGAAAATCTATGCCCAGTTTATATCTGATCTCAATGGAAATTATTGTTTTGATGCTGTTCATAGTGTGCTTTCGGCACGCTTGGCGCACCGGTCCCGAGGAAGTATTAAGGTTGGCCGCCGGCACATTGTTCGGGCTGCTTCTTGAGCTGGCTACCATCTGGCAGTTAGAAGCCTACAGCTACGGAACTTTCCTGCTGATGCTTTCAAATGTTCCGCTAGCGATCGGAATTGGCTGGGGCGTCATTATATACAGCGCCAAGTTGTTCTCAGACGCGACCAATTTACCAGAAACCGTACGGCCCCTTCTTGATGGTCTCTTAGCTTTAAACATTGATCTGGCAATGGATGCGGTGGCCATCCGGTTGGGTATGTGGGATTGGGGGCTGGGACTGCATTTCCAATATTTTGGTGTTCCTTACGCAAATTTCTGGGCCTGGTTCTGGGTTGTCGTATCCTTTTCTTCAAGTATGCGCTGGTTAACCTCACAGGCGCGCGGGAATTGGAGCTGGCTGGCTCCTTTTGGAGCACTTCTACTCGGGCTGGCAGGTGTGCTTTGCGCCAACTTTTTCATTGTTTATATCGTTCCCCGCCAGTATTACGAACTAACCATTGGCTTTCCTCTCGGAAGCACCTTATTACTTGTATTACTGCACCGGCCCAAGTTCACCGCCCGCCCGCTTGCCCCGCCAGCTTTCTGGGTTCCATTTGGTTTTCATGCTTATTTTTTAGCAGCCGGTCTTCTGTCGAGTACCATTCTTGATTCTCCAATATTACTGGTTGTCAGTATTTTTATGTTCACCATCTCCTTGTATTTACACCGTTTCGCCTTGCTGGGCCGTAGAGCATAATGTTTAGCTGGCTTTCATTTGGTTTAGCAAGCCCACACACAATGGTCATCTAGTATGTAACTCATTTTTTAACAAGAGCATTCTCTTTCCCACAACTTCCATTTTTCACACTCCAATTCAATTTAATTATGGAAAGATATTAGACCTCAAGCTATAATCATTCATCTGAAAGAATTTCAGCAAAAATACAATAGAAAAGGCCACTATATACCAATCATGACAGCAAGTGAACACAAGATCCGCTTAACCGAATTAGCCACTTGTTCAGGTTGAGCGTCTAAATACAGCGCGGATGCGCTGGCGCAGGTGCTGCGCCCTATAAAGGACATCTTTCCTTCCGAAGAGTATCCCGATCTCCTCGCTGGCATCAACCAGCCGGATGACGCGGCTGTCTGGAAGCTGGACGAGCAGCGCGGGCTCGTTATCACTACCGACTTTTTCACGCCGATCGTGGATGATCCTTTCGATTACGGCTTAATCGCCGCGGCAAACAGTCTTTCCGATGTTTATGCCATGGGGGGTACACCTTTCCTCGCATTGAACATCGCTGCTTTCCCCCCGCAGCTACCCGTGGAAATCGTCTCAGAGATCCTGCGTGGTGGCGCGGAGAAAGCCAGAGAAGCAGATGTCGTTATCGCGGGCGGGCATACCATCCAGGATAAAGAGCCGAAATACGGCCTAGTCGCGTTAGGATTTGTGCCTCTTGACCACATCCTCACAAAAAGCAGTATGCAGCCGGGCGATGTTCTGTTCATGAGTAAACCCATCGGGAGCGGGGTTATTTCATCAGCGATCAAAGCGGAAAAGATCCAGCCGGAGGATACTGAAGAAACCATTGAATGGATGAAACGCCTTAATCGGGATGCGGCTTCGCTTGCAGTCAAACATGGTGCGCGGGCTGCGACGGATATCACCGGTTTCAGTTTGCTGGGGCATGCCTGGGAAATGGCGGAAGCCTCTGGCACTGGACTGCGTTTTAATTTTGACGCCATCCCTTTATACCCACATACAGCCCGCCTAGCAGGTGAATGGTGTTTTCCCGGTGGCACTTTCAATAATGCGGAGTTTTTCGGACCGCATATCGTCTTCCCGGGGAAAATAACGAAAGAAGCTCAGATGATCTTATTTGATGCACAGACAAGCGGCGGGCTATTGTTCGCCGTTCCTCCCGAAAAAGCGGAACTGTGTGAAAAAGCCGCACAGAAAGAGAGCATTCCTCTCTGGAGAGTGGGAGAAGCGACGGAATCCAGGATAATTGAAATTATCTAGAATCTCATATATATATATATGAGATTTGAATTTCTTTTGAAAAAAATGAATCGCCTATCCATAGACAAGGAACTATCTGTGCACAGCATATTACAGCGTCCATTGTTTCCACAGGGGTTGTCAAGCTCCCAAATTTAGTACCACTCATAAGTAGACACTTTCAATCCTGGCAGAGAATTCATAGGGAGTTTTATTCCCCAAAGAAGCATGGGGGCGAATGGAATTGTATTCCTCTAACCAACCAAATGTGATCTTCCTGGCTTCATCCAATGAATTGAACAAATATGCATCCAATACATCTTCCCGATACGTGCGATTGAAGCGTTCTCTGTAGACACTATAGACAGAATAGAGTGCTTCGAAGACAACTCTTACTAGTAGATCAAAATTCTTTGAAATATGGCCTGGGTTTAGGACTATAAGAACTATACAACTCATCATCACTGGGTAAAACATAAATATTAACATCTAGGGAATGTGAGAGTCCTGTCTAAGTCAGCATACATATAAAAAACTGCTCTGGAGCTGATCCTCTGATGCATTAATAAATAATTAATTACAAACTAGTTTTGTGAGAATAATATCTCTTCACGCTTTTTGCTTGACAAATCCATGTTATTAGTATAATATATAAGTAATTATATATAGAATTACTTACTATGTTGAAATATGCATTACTTGGTTTCCTAAATTACAATCCGGCAACGGGTTATGACCTGAAGCAATTCATAGATGTTTCTACTTCATATTTTTGGCATGCAAAGCAGAGTCAAATCTATACAACCCTAAAAAAGATGGAAGAAGAGGATCTCGTATCTTCAAGATTTGAACCACAGGAGGGGCGCCCAAACCGCCGGGTTTATACAATATCTCAAGATGGAAAAGACGAATTGATAGGATGGCTGGAAAAACCCTTAGATTCAATCGAAAAACACAAAGAAAAACTTTTGTTAAAAATATTTTTTTCAGCAGGGATTAAAAAAGATATTGTCCTTTTTGAACTCCACCAGCAAGAAAAATTACATCAAAAGCAATTACTGAGATATCAGAATACTACAAAGGAAGTTATCGATCAATTTAAAGGTAGCACTGGATTGAGTGAGGACGCAGAGTTTTGGGAGATGACCCGTCGTTTTGGAGAATTATATGAGCAAATGAATATTACCTGGTTAAGAGAAGTCATTTCAAAGCTTGAGGAAAAAGATGATTGAATGAGTTTTTTTAATAACTAAATACAATAAGTTATATATAGTAATAATTATATAAGGAGATAATTATGTCTGAATACAAGCAACACCGACAGCCAAAAACAATTTTGCAAGCCCTTGAGGGTATGACACTTACATTCAACCCGGAAAAAGTAGAGGATTTAGAAGCTGTGATCCAATTTGAATTAAAAGGTGATTCGGCAGGAATGTATTACCTGAATATTCACGAAGGAAAATGTACTTTCAACAAAGGAGAACATGAGAAACCAACTCTGACAATTAAAACCCCATCTGATGTATGGCTCAAGATTGCCCGCAAGGAAATGAGTGGCGCAGTTGCTATGATGACCGGAAAGTATAAAACCAATGGGAATGCTGGGATTCTCCTGAAAATGGATAAGATTTTTTCTCGGCAGCCAACTGAGGAAGAGTTAGCTCAAAAAGGATGGATTTAATATTCAATGTGTTCAATGTTTTTCAATTAATAAGGAGATATGAAAATGAGAGTCTTAGCCCTTAATGGTTCGCCTCGAATGAAGGCGAGCAGCACTTATCATATGCTTATGCCGCTACTCGAAGGTATGCGGTCTGCGGGCGCGGAGACAGAACTGATCCACATCCGCAAACTTAAACTCGAGGTTTGTACTGGCTGCTATACCTGCTGGCTGCGTACACCCGGTGTATGCATCCACAAAGACAAAGACGGCATGGCCGCGGCACTAGAAAGCTACAACACTGCTGATCTGGTTGTTTTTGGTACTCCGCTCTATCACTTCGGTATGAGCGGAATAATGAAAACCTTTATCGATCGCACATTGCCGCGCATTGAACCCTGGCTTATTCCTCATCCGGATATTCCCGATACTACTTTTCACCCTGAGCGTTTTCACAAACCTGAAAAAATGCTGCTGGTTTCCCCCTGCGGATTTCCGGAATATTGGCATTTTGATTCTCTCGTTGTCACTTTCAAGCAGATCGCGCGTATGGAGCGTTTTGAATATCTGGGTGAAATCCTGCGTCCTGGTGCTGAACCTCTAAGCGACAGTTCATTGCAGGGTCTTTTTACAGAGTATTACGAGATCCTCCACCAGGCAGGAGCACAAATCATCGCAAACGGCAGTATCCTGGAAGAAACTCAAGCAAATTTGCAAAAGGATTTATTTCCAGGCGGAAAGCAGGCTTTCTATTCCATGTCTAACGCATACTGGGAGCAGCGGATGGACAAATTTAATGTGCCTGAGGAAAAACGTCATTCTGTCCCAAGAAATACCACCTTATCAGAGTAATATATACGAACACACAAGGAATCCAAAATGGTAGATAAAACTAAGCTCAATTGTCGTGAAATAATTGCCGGGATGCCAACAGCTTTCGATGCGGAAGCCGCAGATGGACTGGCAGCTGATATCCAATTCGAAGTCAGTGGTGATGAGCCCGGAACCTATTACCTGCATATCAAGGACGGCACCTGTACCTTCGCGGAAGGCACATCAACTTCACCCACGCTGACAATCAAAACCCCTTCCGATGTCTGGTTGATGATCAGCCGGGGAGAGATAGACGGGCAAGCTGCTTTCATGCAGCAAAAATACTCTGTTGAAGGGAATTTCGGTCTTCTATTAAAAATGAACCAATTATTTAAAACATAATTAATATTTAACCAAATTGGGCTTCTATTTAATCACGAAAGAAGCTGGTATTTGTTTTTTTATCAATAGATCAATCAAAATGATCAGAAAGTTGGAAAAATGACCTCACTAGAAAATCTTAACCTTCAACAAACTATCGAAGGAATGCCGCTAACCTTCAATCCCGAACCTGCCGCTGGCGTCAACGCTTCCATCCAGTTTAATGTAACGGGTGGCGAGCCGGGTTTTTATTACCTGACGATTTCAAATATGGAGTGTCAGTACCACGAAGGCAAAAATGATAAACCCACACTGACAATCACAACCCCATCGGAAGTATGGTTATCAATTAGCCATGGGAAGACCAGTGGACAAGATGCTCTGCTGCAGGGTTTGTACACAGCAGACGGAGATATTAACTTACTATTAAAAATGGACTCCCTTTTTGGTAGTGTCAGCAATGTGTCTTATATCGCCCCTCCCGACCAGCGTCCTCCCGGACCCATTGCATTATCTGGGATGGGGTGGCTGGCTGTCGCTTTCGTTCCATGGATTATCCATTGGAGCACCTTCGATATTCCCGGACTTAGCTATTGGATAAAAGTTGGCCTTCCTTTACTGCTTTCTGCGCTTATCGTTGCATACCGGAAAATATTCGATAAACCTACTTTTATGGAGTTGGGTGGATTTGGATTCTTTTTGATTTCAAGTGGATTATGCCTTATTGGTATTGAAGGCTATGGCCATTGGGGATCCATTTTGAGTAACATTACCATCGGAGGATTATGGTTAAGTAGTCTTATTTTCAGGAAAACTCCTCTATCCGCCGAATATTCGAAATGGGGATTTATAAAAGCCTTGTGGAACAATAGTCTTTTCATTTACCCCAATATTGTTATTAGTTTAATGTGGGGATGGCAATATATCTTCTCAACCGGTTTGGGTATCAGCGCAATCATCTTTCCAGAAAATATGATCATTTTCACCATCGCTCGCTACTTACTGCTTATTCCGGCCTTCATCTTTACCTCTGTTTACCAAAAACGCGTTCCGATCCTCAATCCTCGGTTTAATACTGACCAACTGCATTCCTGGGCTTGGATAGGATTAGCCATATATTCCGGGTTGCTGCTTGGTGTGCTAATTTTTTAGTTTGGAAACATTCTCTTATGATTGATTATTTCCTAAATAAAAATTCATCTCCAATAATTAGCCCACACCGGGCGGCAGAAAATGCCCGTCGTCTTCACTGCATATACGGAAAGTTCCATCCGCCTGTACATCACGCGCTGCCAGCGCCTGCCAGCGGGCATCTTCTGATGTAAAACTTTTTTTATTCACCATGATCAACCTCGATTAATGATATGGCATAAAGATTAACTTAGTCAGTATTCTGACCTGACCCCCAAAAACTGATCCAGATACAGTGATAGTATCTGGAAACAATTTGGAGGTTAGAAATGGCGAGAAGGCGTAGTTACACAGCAGAGCAAATCATCACAAAGTGCGACATTGCTATCCCCCGTCTTATCCCCCATTTATTCCCCGAGTTTCATCAGAAAATCTTCAATACTATCAGCTTTTTTCACATTTCTTGTAGGCATAAAAGAAATCTTTCCCTCACGGGCACATACACGCCTGAAGTGTTCTTTTCCTAAGAAGGCACGCTGTTTTTCTTCCGGCGCAGTCAGAATAGGTGAATCGTCAGCCTGTGTACGATGGCAGCGGATTGCAGTGCGTTTTTGCTTCCACACCGGCATCACATCCACAGTCAGCGAAACCTCTTCGTCTGGTATCGTGTGTAAATCGCCCAGGTTCAGTTCGGTTGCCACAGATCG
>Ga0255413_1033_pt1 | contig 9995 bp, 10 predicted proteins | sample ANMaggSeSYBR01K5_FD_182651 | JGI IMG/M metagenome (GOLD analysis project Ga0255413, IMG submission 182651) | Sediment cell enrichment communities from methane seep in Santa Monica Basin, California, United Staets - ANME aggregate JGI... | ecosystem: Environmental > Aquatic > Marine > Cold seeps >... | reverse complement strand
GAGATCAGCCACTGCATCGAGAATGTCATCAGTCATCCAGTTAGGGTGCGATGTAAGGAAACGGATGCGCTGAATACCTTCTATTTTATGGATATCCCGTAATAGAGTGCTCAGCCTGGGGTAGCCTGGTTGATCCTGACCATAGCGGTCCACGATCTGCCCGAGCAGCGTTATCTCCTTGACGCCACTGGCAACCAGCGCATTCGCGTCAGAAATGATCTCGTCGGGCGGGCGGCTGATCTCTTTTCCACGGCGTAAGGGGATGATACAGTAACTGCAGGCATGGGAACACCCAAACACAATAGGTAGGAAAGCGGTGACCACCGTATTTTCTTTTGTTGGCGGAAGCTTGTACGCGAATTCTGTATCGAGAATATCTGAGATTTCTCGATGTTTTGCGGTGGTGAGATATTTGCCCTGAAGATGATCTACCAGTGGGCCCGGATCAGAGGGCTGTGAAAATACATCCACATAGGGGTATTTTCACAGCCCTCTGATCCGGGCCCACTGGTAGATCATCTTCAGGGCAAATATCTCACCACCGCAAAACATCAAATTGATCACTAAATCAGGATTTTTTAATTTTAGAGGCTTTAAAGAGGTCAGCCGGCCAATTGCTTTCTGTTCAGCACTTTCACGGACAACACATGTATTTAACACGATCACATCTGCCTGATTTGGCAGATTGGTGGGTGTATAGTTGAGATCTTCAAGGGCAGCTGCCACACGGTTTGAATCCGCGACATTCATTTGGCAACCTTCGGTCCAAATATGATAACGCACGCCCGCGATTATAACAGTAATTCAGACAAAACTCGTCCACTTATATAATATTTTGTGGTCTGGTAAAATAGCGGAATGCAGCAACCTGACTATGTTCCATATTCTCGAAAAAAACGCAAGATTTTATTTTTGTTTTTAGTCATCTCAGTAACTTTGGCGATTTTGGGGCTTTTAATATACAAGATACCCCGTGTGAATCGCTTTGTCAGCTATCGCCTGGATATCGCAAAAACGTATGTGAGAAAATTAATTAATCCGGTCAGCAACCTGCCGACCCCGGCAGTGAAAAATGAAGCTGAAATACCAGATCCCGCTGTAACGACAGAATCTTCGCCAACACTAATACCAGAACTGACAATCACTCCAATGTTCACACCAACAGCGACTTTGGTACCAACTCCAATCCCTGCTCAAATACAGCTTACTCCTCCGGGGTATGATGAAATCCGCGATAAACAGGATATGAATAACTGCGGCCCGGCTACGCTGGCGCTCTATCTGCGGTTTTTTGGATGGGGGGGAGACCAATTTGATATATCTAGTGTGATCAAACCCACACGGGACGATCGCAATGTTAATGTTGAAGAATTGGTTTATTATGTGAGAACTAAAACCGGCTGGCTGAACTCGGAGTTCAGGGTTGGTGGTGATCTGGATACCCTGAAAAGATTGATCGCTGCGGGCATTCCGGTGATGATCGAAGAAACCTTCACAACAGACCGCCAATATTACCTAGAAGATGACCAATGGTCCGGCCATTACCTCCTGATAACTGGTTACAATGATGCTGTGCATGAATTCACAGTCCATGACAGCTTTATCGGGCCTAATCAAAAAATTACTTATTCCGTTCTGGATGAGAACTGGGAGTCTTTCAATCGGGTGTATATAATGGTTTATTTGCCTGAGACTGAAGAAGACATCAAGCGCGCGTTGGGTGAAGATTGGGACGTGGATACCAACCGCCAAAAAGCGCTTAAATCAGCAGAAGCTACAACACAATCAGACCCGGGGAACGCGTTTGCCTGGTTCAATGTGGGATCAAATCTGGCTTATTTTGAAAAATACAATGAAGCCGCCGCGGTATATGATACCGCGCGGATCCTAGGGTTGCCCCAGCGGATGCTGCGCTATCAGTTTGGGCCTTTCATCGCCTATTTCCACTCTTTGCAAACAGAAGAGGTAATGACGCTCACGAAATATGCCCTGGAAATTACACGCACATCCGAAGAAGCTATGTTATGGCGCGGATGGGCGGAATACAGAAGAGGGAATTCTGAGACAGCACAAAATTATTTTCGAGATGCTCTCCGCATCCGGCCGGATTATAAAGATGCAATATGGGCTATTGATTTTGTTAATTCAAACTAACCACGATTTTTATGGGCATACAAGCTGAGCGAGTAAGAGCGATTTTATTCGATATAGATGGGACTCTCAGTGATTCAGATGATCTCATGGTACAGAAAGTGGAATGGTTTTTAAAATCGTTCTACTTCTTTTCCACGATAGAAAAACGGCATTCTATGGCTCGTTGGCTGGTCATGGCAATAGAATCTCCCGGAAATTTTCTATACAACCTCGCGGATCTATTTGACCTTGACAGTTTGTTTATCAGAATGATCAATAATCGTTCAAAGAAAAGAAAGCATCAGGTAAAAAAGTATTGGATCATACCCGGTGTTCATGACTTATTATCTGGTTTAGTTGATAAATTTTCAATGGGTGTGGTCAGTGCTCGGGATGAAAAGAGTACGATGGCGTTCATCCGGCAGTTCGAGCTTGAAAAATATTTTTCTGTGATCGTAACTTCCCAGACCTGCAGATATACGAAACCTTTTCCTGATCCGTTATTATTCGCGGCAGATAAACTGGGGATTGAACCTCGATCATGCCTGATGGTAGGCGATACTACTGTGGATATAAAAGCTGCCAAGCTGGCAGGCATGCAGGCGGTTGGCGTGCTATGTGGTTTTGGTCGCGAGAAGGAACTTAAAAGAGCAGGTGCGGATATGATCCTGCCTGCAACGACTGATTTGCTCCAGATAATTTTTTCCCATGAAAAATGATTTTCTACAGAATGAAAAAAACCCTGTGTATAAAAATCCAAGCTTATATTAGTATTTTCTGTATGCTTTTCTGTCAGGCTTTCTTTATCTGCTTCACCCAAACAACAGCACGTTCAAGCTCACCTTTTTCTAAAGGGCCCTCCGAGTTCAGCACAAAGAATCCTTCTGAAGGGACGGTTTCCTGGCCACCCTTTTTCTTCAAACCATCCAGGATGGGCTTGTCGGCGTAACCAAACAGCTTCGCCATGAAGCGCAGAAAACCAGGTACCTTGTCGGTCATTGCGATACGTGTGTCGAACGCGGTAACTTTAACACCTACCAGTTGTTTCGATGGAATACTCTTCAGAAAAGACTTGGTCGCGGGTGATGGGCTGAAGGCTCGCGTGGGAGATCCAACAATTAGGTAATCCAGCCCATCAAGCATGTTGGGCTTTACGTCGACCGCTTTGCATATGGTGACTTCTTTCGCATTGCCAAACGCTTTGCCAATAGCCAGGGCTATTTTCTCGGTATTGCCAAAAAAGGAATCATAGACAATTAATGCTTTCATTAAAATACACCTCCACAGGGGTTAATATGATATCCTGATTATATAGTAATGAACGAAATATTTTTCTAATTAACGCGTGCCTAATCTCTCACCAGACCAGATCTGATCATTGTGGGATTACTGCCGTACTACCCCCATCTGGCAACTTGATCACTCTCACAGCAAGGCCGTAGATCTCTGATAGTTTCTCCGGGAGAAGGACATCCTGCGCACTACCAAACGCGTCGGTTGTACCGTTTTTCATCGCCAGAAACACATCCCCAAACCGGGCAGCTAAATTTAGGTCGTGCATTGCGACAAGAACAGTTTTCCCGTCGTTTAAGCTTAATGTTTTGGTTAACTCAAGAAATTCTATCTGATAACGCAGGTCAAGATGGGAAGTGGGCTCATCCATCAGAAGCACGGGTGTGTTCTGGGCAAGCGCACGGGCTAGGATAACGCGCTGGCGTTCCCCAGCGGATAGCTCACCGCATAGTTGATCCTTGAATTTCTCAACATCGGTCTGCTCCATTGCCTCCCGAACAAATATTTCATCTTCCCCGGATGCTTTCCCATTCCAATTCATGTAGGGGGTACGTCCCATGAGAACAACTTCCCGCACAAGGAAGGAAGGGGGGACATATGTTGACTGAGGAACAACCGCTATCAACCGCGCACGGCTGTTCTCGCTTGTTTGGAAGAGATCTGTTCCATTGATAAATAATTGACCTTGTATATAGGGCAGCACCTGGCTGATAGCGCGGATCAGCGTGGTCTTGCCTGAACCGTTGGGGCCGATGACCGCTAGAAGCTGGCCTTCTTGTAGATTGAAATGGATATCACTGATAGTTGCTGATTGATCATATCCAGCCCGGTCAATAGATACGCGAAGCTGCATGATTACCAGTCCTTCTCTTTCGAGCGACGGAGGATGAAGAGGAAGAACGGAGCACCGCATAAGGATGTGATGATGCCGACAGGCAATTCTTGGGGGGCAACAAGGATACGCGCAATAACGTCCGCAAGCACGAGAAATACAGCACCGCCCACCATGGAAATCGGGAGCAGGCGGCGCATATCACCTCCGGTTATCCGCCGGAATATGTGCGGAATGATCAATCCCACAAATCCGATCACACCCGTGAACGCAACTGCAGCGGCAGTGGATAGAGTGGCAAAAATTACGATCTTTGTGCGGGCGCGGTTGACATTGATGCCCAATTGGCGGGCCTGCTCATCTCCAAACTGGAGTACATTTAATTGATAGGCAAATGTAAGGAGTCCGAGTAATCCGATTAACGCAAAAGGGAGCTGACCTAATACTGGCTTCCAGCCTGCCATCGTAGAACCTCCAAGCAGCCATACGAGTGCTCTCCGCAGCTCACCGCTGGCGTTGATCAATAGAAAAGATGTCAGGGCAGTCGCGAAAGAGCTGACAGCTACCCCAGCCAGAATCAAATTGGTAACCGGAAGAGACTTTCTCACTTTCGCTAACTGGAAAACAAGAAATACTGTCAGCAGCGCGCACAAGAAAGCTGTTAAGGGAACTGTCAGATAACTGAAAGCCGAAGCCGGCCAACCCAGCGTGAGTGAAATGATCGCGCCAAGACCCGCACCGGATGCGGCACCAATCAAATAGGGGTCAGCCAGGGGGTTTCGGAACAATCCCTGATAGGCACATCCACTACCAGCCAGTGCTGCTCCGGTCATCATCATCAGGATGGTGCGCGGCAGGCGCAGAGTGAGCAGAATGGTCTGGTAGGTGCGGGTACTATCTGAAGCGGGAGCTGTATCCTCCATGGTATTCAAAAGTACTTCTAGCGCTTCTTTTGGGGGAATCGCAACGCTGCCCACCCCGATGCTCAAGAACACCGCAATGACAAGTACAGCGAAACAAAGCAGTAAGGGGCGGGTAAACTTACGCATATTTATTTAAACAGGCCAGGATGGAAAATCTTGGCTAATGCTTCAAGCCCATCCACCTGGCGCGGGCCAATGCGGGCAATTAGATTATCATCAAAGGGCAGCACAACCCCATTTGCAACAGCGGTGAGCGAATTCCACCCTGCGCGTTCCGCTACTGATTCGGGAGTTATCCCCCACATCGCGTCACCGAGCAGAATGAGATCGGGATCTTCAACCAGTAATTGTTCCAGGCTGATCTGTGCCCATTCAAACTCAAGCTTCCCACCGATATTTTCTCCTCCCGCCAATTCGATCAGGCTGGTATAAAAGGTATTTGGTCCCGGTGTGTATGGTTTTGATGCATCTGTGGCGTCTAATTCGTAATATACTGTGGGTTTTTCTTCCACACCCTCTAAAGCGGTAAATACCGCATCCACCCGGGAGCGCAGTCCTTTCACTAATTCTTTTGCTTTATCCTCATGGCCGCTGAGCATGCCTAATACCTCAATAGACGCAAATGTCCCTTCCAGATCAGACGGATTTGCTAAATAATAGACAGTTAATCCCAAATCTTCCAGGGAACCCACCAGTTCAGATGTGTTGATACCTCCAGCAATGACCAGGTCCGGTGTGAGGCTGACGATAGTTTCTAGGTCATATTCTGCGAATCCACCGCCGATATCTGGCAAAGACAGCGCGGTTTCCGGATAATCAGAAAAACTATCCCGGGCAATGACCTGATCGCCCGCACCTATGGCGTAGAGCATTTCTGTGATCGGTGGGGAGAGCGTGACGATTTTTTCAGCAGGTTGGTCGAGTATGATTTGCTTATCAAGACCATCCGTAACAGATATTTCTGCGCTGACAGCAGCGGCGCCTGGACTGCAAGCGCTAAAGGCAGCGCTGATTATAATGCTAATAGTTGTCAATAAAGATATTTTTTTCATTTATCCTCTTCATATTTTTATTTTAGATCTCTTGACGCAGGGTTAAATGAAGAACCCCTGCCTGTTGGATGGGGGTTCATTCATGTTTTTTGAATACGCATGCCACCTCCTTGTCCGCGAGGGCGTGGATTGGCTGATTCTGGCGGTCGTCCTGGCTTGGAGATTGATCTCCTTACAGTTGCGGGACAGCGCCGGACTTTCCTAAGAGGATCACCGACTTCGCCTTTACGCCCACCCATCCGGGGGTTTGGGCACCAGACCAGCTGTTATTATTTGGTTGTATTGTACAAATTAAGGCGGCTGCCGTCAAGGGATTAGTGAGCGGTGTCCAGTTTGCTCCTGACTATTCATGTAGTGTGAGAAAACTTAAAGTCAGCTGATTTCTTTCATCCCAACTCCCTTTTTTCCACAGTCTTAATCAAGGAGTCATACAAATCCAGTGATCAAGTTGATTGACAATAAAACGAGAATAACTAAAAAGTAGATCAGTCTCGTTTTGTGTACTGTTCTATATAGATGAATGAATTCAGCCAGGTGTAGCAGGTCTACGCGCGGGCAATCAGCTATATCCCGCAAAATTTATATTCAACCGTTCAGGAATACCAACTATCACTTAAGTCTTTCCACAGCGGATTCATGGATTCTATCAATGTAATTTTCTTTTTTCTCAGCCAACCCTTGATCTCTTTTTCACGGGATATCGCTTTATGTATGTCAAATCCAAATTCAAAGTACACAAGTTTTTTGATGTTATAACGAGAGATAAATCCTTTAATTAGACCTTGTTTATGTTCGGAAACTCTGCGTTCAAGATTATTCGTGACGCCTGTATATATGGTTTTTGATCGGTTAGCCAAGATGTAAACGAAGTATTCTTTCATATAGTGTTTTTTTCTATAAACCATTATTGCGTTATTAATATATCTGATGAATTAGGGATGAATGCAAGCAAGCCGAGATTCTTCCCGCCTATGGCTGTCAGAATGACAATAATAAACGGCGATGTCATGCTGAGCGCAGCGAAGCATCTCGTCTTGTCAGCCATGATATTTTAGCCGAGATTCTTCCTCCCTTTGGTTGTCAGAATGACACGAATAAAGCACAATTACCCGAAAACTGTCATGCTGAGCACAGCGAAGCATCTTGTCTTGTCAGCAATGGTATTTTAATTGAAAAGCAGGACAGTGGTTCCACTATCCTGCTTTATTAATTATGGGTATTGAGTCTTAGCGTGCAACCAGCACAAATGTTCCGGGATAGTCCACAGTGACCGTAGCAAAACCATCGGCTACTGTTACATCTCCTACCTCAACCCAACTGCCAGCATCTGCATCCCAGGCCATGACAGCGAAATCGCCCTCTTCCATGCCCTCGGGGATAGCAAACGAAACGGTTAGAGTTTCACCGTCTACCAGTTCACCATCCAAAAGTAAGTTGAGCGTCAGGCCAGCAACAAAAGCACTGCCATCAGGCAGTTCCACCGGCAGAGTTTCTTCGGTTTCAGTTACAAGCTGTGCAAAATATCCACACAGAACAGCGTCAAAGGTGATGCTTTCGCCGCCAGGCAGTTCCAGAGTGTTAGCGAAGTCACAGCTTAACTCTACCAATTCACCGCCGGTAACCGGGATGAGCCCTGCAAATGGGCCAGGGCCAAAGCCAAAGGCTGGGCCAGGTCCCGCGCCCGGACCAGGTCCAGCGCCCGGTCCAGGACCGAAAGGTGTCGAGTCGCAGGCGTCGCCTGTGCCATCGCCGTCAGAGTCCAGCTGGTCAGGATTAGAGGTTGTCGGGCAGTTGTCGACGTAGCCGCCAGTGCCATCACTGCTTTCAAAAACCAGATCACTGTCCGGATCGATTAACCAGGGGTCATATTCAGCTCCGTAACATGTATCACAACCTGGAGAAAAAGGCCCACCATCACAGCCGAAATAGTTATAGTGCGCATCTAATACATTGATGTCGTAATTAACGATACCGGTTCCATTTCCATAAATCTGATTGTCTTTTATTGTGCTACCTGTGTTACCACCTCTAACATTTATCCCAGCATATATCACATTTTTAATAATGTTGTAACTCACATTACTATCATCGACAGCTGAATCAAGCCAAATTCCATCGTACATGGTATTTCCACCATAAATAGTGTTGTTATGAACGTATGCTCCTGAGCCGCACCAAAGTTGTACGGCATTTTTTGCAGTTATATTTGAGATGGTGTTGTAGGAAATCTCGTTGTTGGTGCCGGAATGACCCATCAGTTGGATCGCATGTTGACCTGAAGCAGATATGAAGTTATTTGAAATCACAGCATTAGATACTTGCCATCCTGCAATTGCTTCCCAAGCCGTATTATAAAAAGTATTACGGTCTATTAAGGCGTTATCAGCACCAGAATAGATATAGATTCCGTGTCCTGAAGAAGCTGATGGAGTATTTTGGATTATGCAATTTTTAATAGTTGTGTTGTCCGCATAATCTGAGAGGATGATCCTTCCTCCTGTGTTTGATAATGCTGAACCAAACATAAACCCATCTATCGTTATATCTGATGCAAACAATGAATATGGTAATCCGTTTGTTTTTATCAATATTGTTTCATCACCCCTAACCGTAGACCCGGCAGGATCATTACCAGCCTGCGCTCCCAGCAAGGTAACACTTTTACTAATGCGATATCTATCAGGCATTGGTTTTGAACTGTCTTCCATATCATTCACATAAGTTCCTGCAGCCACATTGACTGTGCCGCCGTTGGAGACAAGGGTAATCCCATCCTGGATAGTTGCGGTTGTACCGCCACCTAACACATTTACAGTGTTGGCAAAAAAGCTGAAATTTGGGTCGTGGTAAGTGATATTAGATAGACTTGTATTGAGGTTTATTGTATCTACTGTTACGTTTGCACCGGTTCTCAACCAGAATGTTTGCGGTCGATCCAACGTGAAAACGTCATACACATAATCAGACGATGCACCATCTATACGAATATTCGAGCCTATTGAGCGTGTATCATCAAGCGCTGCCTGGATGGGGTTGTCAACCTCCCAGCATTCATCAAGGTCGTTTGTGACAACAGAGTGGCAAGTACCACCGATATGCGTATATCCGACCCAGTGAGTAACTCCGCTAACTTTATAAGGGAAATACGGATCGCTGCTCTCTGAATTAATTGCTTCTAATGCTTCTACAGCCTCCGCGCTAGCAAGTGGGATTGGTTCCCCGCTTTCATCCACCAGTACGGCATCAGCCTCTGCCAGCGCTGCAACGATATCGCCGACGTCTTCAGCAGCTGGCGCTTCTTCCGCGGCAGGTTCTTCTGCTACCTCTTCAGCAGCCAGTTCTTCGGCCGCAGGTTCTTCTGGTGTCTCTTCAGCAGCTGGCGCTTCTTCAGCAGCCGGTTCCTCAACTGCGGGTGCTTCTACAGCTGGCGCTTCTTCAGCAGCCGGTTCCTCAACTGCGGGTGCTTCCACAGCTGGTGGTGCTTCGGTCGCCGGATCCTCCCCTTCCGCGAATACCGCAGTGGGGAAAACCATTAGTATCATCATGGCAAAGGCCATCATGATTGAAAAAAGTGATTTCTTTCTTTTTTGAATACACATTATAAAACCCTCCGATTTGTATTGTGTCTGATAAATCTAACCGAACTTATTTTATTAATAACCTTTAAATACCGATGTGAAATCTGAGCAACCGCCGTGGTCAAATTTTTTTATGCGTTACCTCCATTTAATTAAAAATACCGGTCTAAATTGACCGGTTTCG
>Ga0255413_1032_pt1 | contig 10082 bp, 10 predicted proteins | sample ANMaggSeSYBR01K5_FD_182651 | JGI IMG/M metagenome (GOLD analysis project Ga0255413, IMG submission 182651) | Sediment cell enrichment communities from methane seep in Santa Monica Basin, California, United Staets - ANME aggregate JGI... | ecosystem: Environmental > Aquatic > Marine > Cold seeps >... | reverse complement strand
ATTGGCCAGTTTACATGGTGCGTCTTTCCTTCAAAAACATGGACTATAATCCAATGCTATCAGAAAAGTACCAGGATTGGCATGAGTAGAGGGATTATGGCTGATTTGATGATCAACGGAAGAGACATAGCCAGCGAACTGCTGGCATTTACGCAGGAATTGGTCCGTATTAAGAGTTTTTCCGGGCAGGAAGAGCAGGCCGCAAAGGCTATCGCTATAAAAATGGAGGCCTTAGGCTATGACGAGGCCAAGATCGACCGCTTCGGGAATGTGCTCGGTAGAATGGGGTGCGGAGAGACGGCAATTTTGTTCGAATCCCACACCGATACCGTAAAAGTGTATGATGAAGACCTGTGGGATGTACCCGCATTCAGTGGTGAAATATTAGACGGTTTTCTCTGGGGCCGTGGATCCGTCGACATGAAATCCGGAATTGCCGCATCAGTCTACGCCCCAGCGATCGCGAAAAGTTCAGAGAAGATTTCCGGGAAGACCGTATACGTTTCGTGTTCGGTGTTTGAAGAGGATTGCGACGGAGAAGGTCTCAAGCATTTGCTTGAAGAATTCAACTTCAAGCCAGACTATGCGGTCATCTGTGAACCATCAAGCAATCAAATTACCACAGGCCATAAGGGCAAAGCCCAGATGATCATCAAAACAAAGGGAGTCGCAGCCCATAGTGCGGCGCCCGAAAAAGGGGTGAACGCCATCTACGAAATGGCTGAAATTATAAAGAGGGTTGAGCAAACCGATCTGGACCTAATGAAAAATACTGGTAGAAGAGGCACACTCGTCCTGTCGCGCATTTCAAGCACAGGTGTATCTCTGAACGCGGTACCCTCGGAATGTGAGATTTACCTTGACCGTAGAATGGTCATGGGCGAGACAGAACAGACCATTCTGGATGAAATGGGCAAGATTATCGCAAATAAGAATGCGACATGGGAAATCGATACTATCCACAGAACAACCTGGACTGGCGAGAAAATCACTTACAAGCCCCTCCACCCGGCCTGGGAGATCAGCCTCGACCACCACCTCTCAAAAGCATTCATCAAAGCTTATACCGAAGTGTTCGGGCACGCCCCTGAGAAGTTCGACTACTGGGATTTCAGCACCAATGCGGTAACGCTTATCCGGTCAGGTATCCCTACGATCGGTTTTGGGCCCGGTGAGCATAAACTTGCCCATATGCGGAATGAAAAATGCCAGGTTAGCCAGATCTTGGATGCCTGTGCGTTTTATGCTAAGGTAATTGACACTATTTAGTCAAACCCAATATCCGCGACAATCAGAACGCATGATGATATTTTTAATCAATGAAAGTAAATTTAATATGTGTCCCTACCAGGGAGTCTGTGAAGGGGTTCGAACCCGCAATATCCTATTTCACAGACAGGAGCTTGACATTATTTAGGTACTTTTTCAATTTATGGACAAGCACATTCTCATAAGGGTATAATCTCGAACGGAGACTTTATGAGCAAACAACCGACCCGTGACCGGGTAAATCCTGATGTGATCGACACAACACCAATCCGGCGCCCAACTTGGATCAAAGTGCGCGCACCTTCCGGTGAAACATACGAGCAATTGAAAGAGATGATGCACCGGAAAGAACTGCACACGGTATGTGAAGAAGCCAACTGCCCCAACATGGGAGAATGCTGGGGAAGCGGTACCGCTACATTTCTCATTCTTGGTGATGTATGCACACGCCGCTGCGGTTTCTGCGATATTAAACACGGTAAACCCCTGCCGATTGACTGGGATGAACCCGATCGGATAGCTCAGGCAGTGAAAGCAATGGACCTAAAACATGCCGTCATCACCAGCGTGGATCGGGATGATGATAATTTGGGCGGCGCGAAGATCTTTGCTTTGGTCATCAACCGCATTCGCGAACTGCACTCTGGCTGTTCGGTTGAAGTGCTCATTCCTGATTTTCAGGGAGATCCCAATGCGCTTAAGATCATTATGAATGCCCGGCCTGAAATTCTTAACCACAATCTAGAAACAGTCCCGCGCCTTTTCTCAAGTGTTCAGCCTTCCGATAAGTTGGAATGGTCCGAAGCAGTCCTGATTGGCGCCAAGCAGTTAGACCCTGAAGTGCTGACAAAATCTGGGCTGATGCTCGGCCTCAGCGAAACGCTGGACGAAATCAAAGAGGTAATGAAACTCCTGCGGAAATGGGATGTGGACATCCTCACAATCGGGCAGTATCTGCAGCCCAGTCGACACCACCTTCCAGTATCAAAATACTACACAGTTGAAGATTTTGAGGAACTGAAACAGTTCGGGTTATCAATCGGTTTTCGATGGGTGGAAAGCGCTCCCCTGGTACGTTCTTCCTATCACGCGGCAGAACAGGTGCGGGCGTTGAGTACTGTGCATGAAAAATTATATGGTTCACCATGAATTCATATGGTAAACCAAGCCTCCACTTGATGATTCTCCATCAACTCAAATTCGTTATCGGATCTAAATAGTTACAAATTACTTTGGATGAAATATGGCAGCCACCAACAACGTTACCCGCATGCTGGATGCCCGAAAAATTATCTATACCGTATTTGAGATCCCTGTGGGGAAACTTACCGCGCTGGAAGTATCTGACATTTTGGATATTCCCCCAGAAAATGTATTTAAGACCATCGTGCTGCAACCGGAAAAAATAAAAAAACCGGTCCTAGCGGTAGTGCCAGCTACTGGAGAAGTCAGCCCTAAGAAACTGGCAGGTTTCCTTAAAGAAAAAAGATCAGAGTGACAACACTGCGGGAAGCTGAAGCGTTGACCGGATTAAAGGCTGGCGGGATCTCTCCATTGGCACTGATCAATAAAGGTTTTCAGGTCGTGATCGATGAAACAGCACTTGAGCGGGGAAAAATTCTAATCTCAGGGGGGCAGCGGGGGCTGCAAATTCAATTGGCTTCCCAGGATCTGATCAGGCTCACTAACGCCAGAACCGCCCGCATATCCTCGTAAGTTTAATCATCAGAATTTGGTGAAAAACCGATCCATTCGATATCTTTTTCCTCACGGAAACGGTTCGCCATCACTTGCAGCGCTTCAATATTGTTATCCACCAAAATAAAACGGCGTCCAAATTCCAGACATGCGGCGCCAGTTGAGCCAGATCCCGCAAAATAATCAAGAACAGCATCCCCAGAGTTAGATGAAGCCTGCACAATACGCCGCATGATACCCAGAGGTTTTTGAGTGGGGTAGCCCGTTTTTTCTTTACTGTTGGTACCCACAATGGTATGCCACCAGGTGTCTGTCGGTAATTTTCCTCGTTCTGCCTTTTCCTTACTCACTAATCCGGGCGCCATGTACGGAATACGCGCGATCTCTTCGTAATTAAAAATATAATTCTTCGGATCTTTCGCATACCAGAGGATGGTATCATGTTTTGCCGGCCAACGTTTGCGTGTGCGGCCGCCATAATCGTACGCCCATATTATTTCATTTAGAAAGGCATCTCGCCCGAAGATCTCATCCAATAAAATCTTGCAGTAATGGACTTCTCGATAATCTATGTGAAAATATAAGCTGCCATTTGGCGAAAGAAGGCGATATGATTCACGCAGGCGAGGTTCTAAAAAAGCTAAATAATCATCAAATTTGTCGTGATATCCCTGCTCACCCAACACTTCAGTTGAATATCTTTTTCCCTGAAAACCTTTGCGGTCACCTTTATCTGATTCAATCGTTCGCAACTGCTGCCGAGATTGTTTGCGTCCGGTGTTGAAAGGTGGATCAATATAGATCAATTGAATAGATGCGTCCGGGAGTGCACGCAAGATTGGCAAATTATCACCATAATAGATCTGATGCCCCATTGAAGGTTATCCTACAATACCAAGATATCCGGCAATCAGGAACTTGAATGCCAGAAATATCAAATATATCGCGCATAAACTGATCAGTGCTGAGTAAATCTTATTCGTCATCAGTTTTTTCCCGCTGCCTATCACCGTGGATAAAAGTAGATTCCAGACAAAATCCGCGCTGATGTGCCCGAAATAGAAACCCGCAACGATCAACCACCCAACGGTTTTCGCTTCTAACAGATAAACCGCAGCTATAGTAATCCACCATGCGTACCAGAATGGATTGCTTAGAGATGTTACAACACCCAGGGTGAAGAGCCGCTCATATGATAATTTTTCTTTTGTGCCATCCTCCTCGGGAAGCATCATTTTTCCTTTTACTGCGCCGATCAACATACTCCCGCCCATGTATAAAAGCAGTAATCCACCCAAGAGAGCAATCGCAATTTGTACAGTTGGCGCGCCCAGAACGCTGGATAAGCCCAGTGTGATGAGCACAACTATCACCAATTCTGTCAGGGCGTGACCGATCGACACCAATAAACCGGTCACCCACCCCAAACGCGGTGATTGGCTGATGATCGCCGTAGTGACTGGTCCTGGTGTTAGAACTGCTCCAACAGCCATGCTGAATGAGAAAAGAAATACTGCGATAAATGAATCCGTTGGCATAATAATCGCGCTAATTTTAACACAGGGTAATTTCCAATGTATTAAATATATAATGGGCGAGAAAATTCCTCGCCCATTTAATCCATCATCTAGAAAATTTATTTTTCCTGCGGATCTGTCCAATAACTGACCTTATCCACATTGATGGCCAGGTTCTCTGTTTTATCCCGGTTGACATACAATCCAAAGAATCCTTCCGCGTAAGAATTATCTTCATCAATGATCTCATCAACCATCACACCATTCACATACAATATGAAACGGTTATCCAACGCCATCACGCCAATACGGTTGCTCTGATTCGCGCCCTTGTTGACCAATTCACTGATAGTGTAATATTTCAACCACAGCATCAAACCGTCCTCGCCGGCAAGCCCATCCCACATACGCAGGGAATAGCGCCCATCACAGGTTACTCCAAATAAATAACCCTTGTTGTATCCCGCATCCTTCGGTACTCGGAAAATGAATCCGTACCCGTCTGTTTCCCTGCATGTGCCCATCTTCACATCCGCTTCAATGTATGCATTGCCTAACATGGGTGTGGAAGCGATCCGCCAGCCGTTGATTTCTGAAAGCGCGATTAATTTCAACGTTCCATTTTCAAAAGCTGCGGAATTAAATTCGTTGCTCCCCGTTGCCCAATATTCTGCGGTTTCCATATCATCAATCCAATCCGCTTCACCAAGGTAGATCGCGGGATCATCTGATTCAACAGTTAGTTCGGGTTCTGGCTCAGGTTCTTCTTCCGGCACTTCGGTTTCTTCCGGGGTTTCATCTGCTTCTGGGGTTTCTTCAGGTTCTTCGACCTCTTCTGTTTCTTCCACAGGTTCTTCTTCTGCTTCAGCAACCGGTTCTTCTTCCGCAGGCTCTTTCGCTACTGGTTCTTCAGCGGGTAGTTCCTCAAGCATTTCAGCCACCCGCGTTTCAAGGTATTCATCCTTCGCTTGCTGGAATTGGGGAATCAGGCTGCATCCCGCCAAAAAACTGGCTAATACGATTATCGTTACAATAAATTTCTTTTTCATGATTTCTTCTCCTCTATCCAAATATACTAACTTTTATATCCAATCTGGCGTAGAAAATCTTTCCGCCAAGCAATATCTTCAGGCCCTTCTATTCCCTTCGGGAAGGATCCATCTACAACACCCAAAACTGCGTTCCCTTCTTCCATTTTAGCTAATATAATTTTAGTTGGGTTAGCTGTAGCGCAGTAAATTCTGCATACTTCCGGAACGTTTTTAATCGCATTGAGAACATTGATCGGAAAGTATCCCTCTCCTAAAAAAATAAAGAAACTATGTCCCGCTGAAACAGCCATCGCGTTTTTCTTAGCAAGTTCAATCATTGCATCATCAGTACCCGACCATCGTACCAGACATTTTCCAGACGCTTCACAAAAAGCAATTCCGAATTTTATTCCCGGTACTGTTGAGACAAGCGCTTCATGAATATCTTCCACAGTTTTTATAAAATGCGATTGACCAAAAATATAGTTGATCGTTTCTGGTTTTTCTATCTGCACAACTGAAAGATCCATATGTACTCCTTACGCGCTAACTCCTAATATATACATTAAACACATTATCATCCCTATAAATAGTGCAAGAATAGTACCAAAATATCTTCACTCATCGTATTGACGGAATCGCACCCAGTAAAGACCCAATTCCCACATTAATTTATGGCAGTTGATCCTTGGATAAACTACTCGTCAGGCCATTAATCATATCAGGAATACCGATAAATTCTCCGCTAAACTACCATTAGCTGGCTACCGCGTTAGCACCTATTTGACGGAGAGCTGCAGGATGGTAATAATAATAAAATGGAAATGCAAACAACTATCACCCTAGCCTGAAAATTCATCTATCCCCCTTAGATATTAATAAATATACGGGTATTTAAATCGCGTATCAAGCGTAGAATATGACAGCGTTTCGTACATATGAGCCATAAGGTACAATAAAGAACTTATTTGGAAAGGAACTTTCTGGATTGTTTGAAATTATTTTTCTAGGTACATCCGCTTCGGCGCCTTCTGCCCACCGTGGTTTGCCAGCGCAGGTCATAAAGCATGATGAGCACCGATTCCTGCTTGACTGCGGGGAAGGCACCCAAAGGCAGATCTTGAGATCCGGTTTGGGTTTTAGAAAGCTCAATCGGCTGTTGATAACACACGGCCATCTCGATCATATACTCGGTATCGGGGGGTTAGTTTCTACCTATCTACGCTGGGAAGCAATGGATAGATTAGAAATTTATGGAGGTCAAACTGCTTTAGACCGCATTTACGATCTTCTGTTCAAAGTGGTTATTCGCGGCGTAAAAACCCCCTTTCCGATCGATCTGATACCGGTAGCCGAAGGTCTGATCATTTCCGAAAATGACATGACCGTCCACGCATTCCCGGTAAACCACCGCGGTCCAGATTGTTTTGGTTATATTTTTGAGGAAAAAGGGAAACGCTCTTTCCTGGCAGAAAAAGCTGAAGTCCTTAAAATACCTCAAGGCCCATGGCGGAGAGACCTTGTAAATGGAATTGCCACCAAATTACCAGACGGACGTACTATTCAACCAGATGAAGTATTAGGTGATTTTCAAGCAGGTACCAAGTTAGTAATCGTTGGTGACACAGGCGAAACAGAGTCTCTAGTTCCATATTGTAAAGATGCAGATGCGCTAGTTATAGAAGGAACCTACCTGCAGGATGAATCAGACATGGCTCATCAATTCGCTCATCTCACCGCGTATGAAGCGGCTGTTCTCGCTGAAAAAGCTAATACTGGACAGTTATTCCTTACTCATATCTCAAGACGATATCGAGAAAAAGATGTCGAAAATGAAGCCCGCAAAATTTTTCCAAACACTTTTGTAGCCCGGGATTTTGACAGCTACATGATCAAACGCGAATAACTTCCGTTTTTCATACATCGCAATTAATTCCAAATCACACCTGTTGGATAAATTGGTAAAATCTTTAAAATTCCTATCGTGCATCAATCTATGAGATATTCCATAAAGAATAAAAAAAGAGTGGTTCACAATAATATGCATATGTTATAATCGTGTCGATTAACAACTGAAAGCCCCGGATTGTTCTCTTATCCAGAGAGGTGGAGGGACCGGCCCTTTGAAACCTCGGCAACCAGGCAAATCAATGAGAATTGTTTTTCCTAAGGTGCTAATTCCGGCAGAAAGTAATTCTGGAAGATGAGAGGTACTGCAATGATATTTGCGACTGCCCCTCTCTCCGATGGGCAATTTATTTTAAGACGGAGGTATCAAACATATGAAAACAATGATGGAATCCGAGAAATACTTATTCACATCAGAATCTGTGACTGAAGGTCACCCAGATAAATTATGTGATCAGGTTAGTGATGCGGTTCTAGATGCATGCTTGGAGCAGGATCCGCGTTCACGGGTGGCCTGTGAGTCCGCGACAAAAACCGGATTCGTAATGCTGTTAGGTGAAATTACCACAACAGCCCAACTCAACTATGACCAGATCGTTCGCGATGCTGTCAAGGACATAGGATACGATAACACAGATAAAGGTTTTGATTATCAGACTTGCGGTGTGTTGGTAGCGCTTTCAAAACAATCTGCGGATATCGCGCGTGGTGTCGATAAAGCTCTTGAAGCAAAATCTGGCAAAATGAGTGAAAAAGAAGTGGAAGCAATCGGTGCGGGAGACCAGGGGATGATGTTTGGTTTCGCCTGTAAAGAAACCCCCATTCTCATGCCCATGCCAATTTATTTGGCCCACAAACTCACCCGCCGGCTGGCAAAAGTACGTAAAGATGGCACTTTGCCCTGGCTGCGACCGGATGGTAAAAGTCAGGTCACTGTTGAATATCACTACGGAAAGCCTGTTCGCGCACATACTGTCTTAGTTAGCACACAACACGCACCTGAGATTACTCAGGAAGACATTCGTGAAGCTGTTATTGAACATGTGATTAAACCAATCATACCGAAAGGCATGCTTGATAAAGATATTATTTTCCATGTCAATCCTACTGGACGTTTTGTAACTGGCGGCCCGATGGGCGACTCTGGTGTGACCGGACGAAAAATCATCGTAGACACATATGGTGGAATGGGGCGGCATGGTGGTGGCGCGTTTTCCGGCAAAGACCCTACAAAAGTGGACCGTTCTGCCGCGTACGCAGCCCGCTGGGCAGCCAAGAATGTGGTCGCTGCTGGTTTAGCTGACCGCTGCGAGATTCAGGTTGCTTATGCCATCGGCATCGCGCGACCAGTCAGCGTAAATGTAGAAACATTTGACACCGGGAAAATACCTGACAAGCGTATTGCGGAATTGGTCGATGAAACCTTTGACCTTCGTCCAGGTGCCATCATCCGTGATCTTAACCTGCGTCAACCTATTTACCGAAAAATTGCTGCTTACGGCCATTTTGGGCGGGATGATCTTGATCTCACCTGGGAGCGGACAGACAAAGCGGACGCATTGAAAGAAGCGGCAGGTCTATAAATCAGAAGGGCTGGAAATATCCAGCCCTTTTTTATTCTTCCTCATCTCCAAAATCAAGCACCGGGCGGACGCCTGAACCTGATTCGGGCTTCCCTATGATCTCCAATTCTTCTAATCGGTCTACCATACGTGCCGCGCGCGTATAACCAACTGCTAATTTTCGCTGCAGCATGGAGATAGAAGCCCGTTCTTCTTTGCGGACAATTTCAATAGCTTTCTTTAGGAGAGGATCTTCTTCTGGGTCAGGTACCTCGTCAAATAAAGGGGTCTGGGTTAAAGTTGCAGTTGGCATGGCAGGTTGGGGATAATCGGTACTTCTGTTTTGCGAGTCCGGTAAGAGAGTCTGCGCCTGCCGTTTCCAAAAATTAACCAATTTCTGGATCTCGTTATTGGCCACAAACACCCCCTGCAGCCGTTTTGGAGCTGGTGCATCAGGTGCCTGGAAAAGCATATCTCCAAGACCGATTAACCGTTCAGCACCAGGTCGGTCTAATACAACTCGTGAATCCACACCAGATACGACTTTAAATGAGATGCGCGCGGGAAAATTTGCTTTGATCATCCCTGTTATGACGTCAACTGAAGGCCGCTGTGTGGCAATAATAACATGAATACCAGTTGCGCGAGCTAACTGTGCCAATCTGTTTAGATTGCGTTCTGTCTCCTCCGGAGCCATCATCATCAAATCTGCCAACTCATCGATAACCACCACGATATAAGGGAGCTTGTTGGATTGGCGTGAATTGTAATCGTCAATATTGCGCGCGCCTACTTCAGAAAATTTCTTATAACGGCTGTCCATCTCCCGTGACATCCACTTAAGTGTGCCGATCACTTTTTCCGTTTCTACAATCACAGGTGTTAACAAATGCGGGATTCCGTTATAACCGGTAAGTTCCACACGCTTAGGGTCAACCATCACGAAGCGAAGTTGGTTTGGTGTGCGGTTCATCAACAAACAGCATAAGATCGCGTTAATGCAAACTGACTTACCAGAACCAGTTGTACCCGCGATAAGTATGTGCGGCATTGTTCCCAGATCAACGGCAACTGGTTTCCCTGCCACATCCTTTCCC
>Ga0255413_1031_pt1 | contig 10088 bp, 13 predicted proteins | sample ANMaggSeSYBR01K5_FD_182651 | JGI IMG/M metagenome (GOLD analysis project Ga0255413, IMG submission 182651) | Sediment cell enrichment communities from methane seep in Santa Monica Basin, California, United Staets - ANME aggregate JGI... | ecosystem: Environmental > Aquatic > Marine > Cold seeps >... | reverse complement strand
GTGGATACGCTTATTCACACCGAAGATCTTGATCCAGTTACCTACCTTGAAATGGACCGCGTCGCGCCATACTCACAGAAAATCTCCGCGCCCTATCGGCTGGATTGCGCGCTCACGTATCAGGTTTCCGCGGGTATGGACGCACAGGCAGCCCCTACCGAACGCGTTGATCGAGAGCTTAGAACCAATGAATGGAAACAAGTTCTGAACCACGCACTCGAAGCTGGCATCCCCCCACGTTATCTTCACCGGCGGCGAGCCCACCATGCGTGATGACCTCCCAGATTTGATCGAGACTGCGGAAGATCTTGGTATTGTATGCGGCCTTCTGACCGATGGGTTTAAATTCAGCGATAAAAAATATATGAACCATCTCCTCCAAAATGGGTTGGACCATATCATGCTCCTCTGCCAGGCAGAAAATAAAATTTTCTGGAAAGCGCTCAAGAACCTCATGCCAGAAGATATTGCCGTTACCGTTCACATCACACTCAATAACGACAACCACAAAGATGTACCCGCTCTGCTGGAGAAACTCGCCAAAGAAGATGTCACCAGTGTTTCCCTGAGCGCGGTTTCCTCAAATTTGGTTGATGCATTGGCTGCCGCAAGCCAGAAAGCATCCGATTTGCACCTGCGTCAGGTGTGGGACCTGCCTGTGCCGTATTCTTCTTTTAACCCAGTGGCGGTAGAACTTGAATCAGGCGCGGAGTCCGCACCCAAGGGCGCCGGTAAAGCATGGCTATACGTTGAACCAGATGGGGATGTGCTTCCAGCGCAAGGGATCAACAAGGTGCTTGGCAATATGCTGACCCATCCCTGGAAAAAGATCTGGAAGCATCGCTAAAAGCACGTGAGCAGCGACCATTCCTTCTGGCACACGCGCTACCGCCAGCAAGCCAGCTGGACAGAAAATATGCGCAGGTATATCTTAAACAAGGTTGGAATCTCCACAAACGACTATCTCCTTGAAGTTGGCTGCGGTAGCGGAGCCTTACTTGAAATGTTGGAAGAGGAAGGCTATAAAAATCTAAATGGTATCGATCTTGACCTGAACATACTTTTGCAAGCGAAAATCCCCCACTCATCTGCCTGTGCGGACGGGCTGCGTCTGCCTTTCCGGGATGCGTCCTTTAAGCACTGCCTTTGCCATTTCTACCTTATGTGGGTGTCTGATCCGCTCACAGCGCTGCGTGAGATGGCGCGCGTAACCACGCTTGGCGGTTGGGTTCTTGCGCTCGCGGAACCGGATTATGGCGGTCGCATTGATTATCCTCAAACATTGGAACGTTTAGGAGAAATGCAAACGGAAGCTCTACGCGCCCAGGGTGCTGAAACGCGTATGGGCCGCCGCCTGCTGGCACTGCTAACAGAGTGCGGTTTGAGTGAAGTTAGTGCCGGTATCATCTCCGCTCAATGGAAACCAGGTACTGATACAAATTCTTTCAAAACTGATTGGCATGTACTTACGCGTGATTTGGTAGATATGATAACAGCAGATGAACTGGACACGCTTAGATCAGGCGCTGAAGCCAGTACTTCTAAAGGAGAGGGTATCTGGTTCGTACCCATTTTCTACGCGTATGGGCGCGTTTCCATTGAAAATAAGGATTAGATATTTCGACATAATGGTATAATCACCGTCGTCATCGGGGCGTGGCGCAGTCCGGTTTAGCGCGCTTGCATGGGGTGCAAGAGGTCGGAGGTTCGAATCCTCTCGCCCCGACTGGACACCCCCTTGTAGCCCTAATCTCCCAATATAAGAGTACTGCGATTCATGAAAAGGAGATGTTATTATGAACCAGAAGGCTCTTGCATTGACATATAAAAAGGCAGTGGAAGGATTCCTTTTGCACCTTCACGCAGAGGGATACAGCCAATCAACAATCGATATCTACAAATGGGGGCTGGCAAAGTTTGTCACTCATTTCCCTGAAAATATCCAAGATATTGAAAAGAAACATTTACTATTAGCATATTCAGCATTAAGAGATAATGGGCTAAAACCAGCTAGTATTCAGAATGTTTGGATTGCTATGCGGAGTTTCTTCCATTGGGCTGAAAAGGAATTGGGATTCTCACGAATTGATATTGGCATTCCTCTGCCGAAAGCTTCTCCACCAATAATTGCCCCCTTCTCAGCGGATGAAGTAAAAAGATTGCTTTCAGCATGTAATTACTCTAAAAGGGCAATTTCGACGAACAGACAAACATATCGCATGAAACGCCCTACTGCCCAAAGAGATAAAGCCATTATTCTCACCTTGCTTGATACTGGATTGAGAGTGTCCGAATTGGCAAGATTGACAATAATAGATTTGGATTTAGAGACTGGTCAAATTACTGTTGAGCCTATTGGTTCAGGATTAAAGAGTAAGCCAAGAATAGTATTCATTGGGAAACTGTCAAAAAGCACTCTCTGGCGTTATCTAACAGGCAGAGACTTAGAATCAGATGATTTTGTATTCACTTCGAAGTTAAACAAACCTATGGATAGGCATTCGATTCGTAAAGTTTTGGGTTACCTGGGTGATAAGGCAGGGGTTCAGAACGTCTATCCGCATCGTTTCCGACATACATTCGCTATTCAATATCTAAGAAATAATGGGGATATATATACACTACAAAGAATTCTAGGTCATTCTTCCTTGGAAATGGTCAAACGATACTTGGCAATAGCAAACGCGGATTGTGAAAATGCGCACAGAAAAGCAAGCCCAGTAGATAATTGGCATTTATAAAGTTTTTTTGGTAAAGCATATATAAATAATCTCTGCGGAGAATTTACTAAAATACAAAATTTTCGAGGTAGAGATAAATAAGATAATAATCAAAAATCCAATGATTGGGAGGGTGCACCCTGGTGTTTTTTTCAGCCTTTATAGGATTTATAGATGTCTTTTTGCTTCTTCTAATGTCGTATTTATTCTAGCTTGTCAAATATTTGATTTTTCATTTCAGTAAAAGAATAGATTTCTGTATTTGGTAAAAGCCTAAATGATTTATCGTAGATATTTTTATTATCTTTTATTCTTCTAAATCTTTCGTATTCAATCAACCCATCCTTGTTCATCAGTTTTGCTAATCGATAAGCACTTGGTGGAATATAATTCTTTACTCGCAAGTTCAACAAGTTAGTAAATTTTGCCTCACAATAATATCTTTCACAATAAGGGGCAGCCAAAGAATTAGATAAATCAATAAAATCATTTAATTCAGGCGATACATACTTTTGATTTATATACCTGAAGAAATATGTAAAGTAAAAAACATAAAATGATGGAAAATTCCGTGATGTACAATCGGCATGTGGTATTTCAATCTTGAATGTTTCTTTTGAATACTCATTCAATCTCGAATAGATTATTGGTAAAAGTTTTCGCTCATCCAAATCTGTACCAATATCAGGTTGAATCTTTTTCAAGAAGAATTGATTCCTTTCAGATTCTACTTTTCCACAAACCTCAATGAACTTTCTTTCATTTTTTAAATTGCTAAGAAATCCTATAGGAATCTTATAAGTTCTTAGCAAATTCATTTTAATATTTTGCTCATTCAAAAAAATTGAAAATATCCGTGTACCAGAATCTTGTATTGTCTGAAACCAGGTAAGGGTTAGCTGTGGAAAATGTTTTATCGAATTTATCTAGTAAATCTGGTCGTTTGCGTAGCTCTTCAACAACACTAGAAAGAATTAGAATATCTTTATCATTTAAGAATACATGTACTTTTGATTCATATCCATTTTGAGTAAGTTTTATTAGTTCAGATATACAATTTGTATCAAAAAACCACCAATTACTGAATGAAGCATCTTTACCCTTCAGAGATTCTTGTTCATTTAGACGTATAGCGTTTTCTAAATCCATTTAAGTATTCAAAAATATCGTGAATCCAACAAATCCTATTTTAAAGCATTATCAAATGATTTTAAAGACATTCCTGAAGAAAACGAGATAGGTAGTTACGAATTTCGGTTGTCCACTTGAAATTAATACAGACATTTCACTATCATTCAGTCCAAAATATTCTGCAAGTGATTCGGAGGCTTTTCTAAGCATATGAATCTTTCCATTATTAGCAATTTTTAATAATGGCAACATAATTGACTGAAAATCTGGTATCGACATATTTCTACCTTCCTAATTATTCTCTAAATCAATTCCGTTCTTGTTGATATTTTTTCATTAAATTAAGGATTTCTTCGTTTGTAATCTTGAAAAAGAATGCGTCATCTTTTTTTACATCTTTAGCTCCAGTTAACGCTGTGATTACTGGAATTTTTTGTTGTTTGACCCCGCAATCAATTAATAGCAATTTTCCGGGCTTCAGTTGGAAATTAAATGGTCTGCTCTTCCATTTTCCCATCTTAACAACGAGTGTATGATGACCGGGTTTTTCTTCGATATGTATTGTTTTTGTAAATCGTAGATTACCTCGATAATTTCCATTAATATAAACATCTAAAGCTCTCACAACTCCGATAAATGGTAAACCCCAAAGAATACTTACAATTGATTTTTGCTCTACTAGTTTTTTTTCAAGTGGGTTTTTACAATACCGACAAAAAATTGCTTCATCTTGTATCTCTTCTGCGCAATATGGGCATTTCATCATTTTCCCTCCAGCTCAATTGTTTTCTATGTCAATTATGACATAAGTTATATGAATTCGGTTAGAAGCAACTAGTAATTTATTAATTTCTGCATATAGAACACATATACCTACCTAGGCAGGTGAAAAATAGATTATTCTCTCCCTGCCTTCTTTAGTTATCTGAGAACAACTGTAGTTCTTCATACTCTAGCAATGGTACGGAGTACCTTTGCACCAGGGTACACTGTTTATGTACCCTGGTTAAGGCTTTGTTTTCATAGGTTTACTTCATAGCTTTTATCCAGTATGTACCTACACAAACCTTTCAGTATGTATCTACTTATTCCAATAAGTACGTATTTACCATTGACTTTCAACTTCCATAGCATCACCAAGCATACCTTCAAATTCATTTCTATTAGAAAGAAAACTTTCGAACCTCTTTTCATTCATTTTTTGCTTACAATTTGGGCATCTTATAGCATTAGGATTTCCCGCAGTAAACATTGATTCACACTCTATACAAATACAGTGATAATTCTTTCTTCTTTTTTGTATTGGTAAATCAGGAGTTAATTCACTCCAATCAAATATTAGACCTCTACCGAAATAGTAATCATTAACTTCCTTTGGAGTTGTGAAATCCCTAAAAAAGTCTGGGGAATTCGCAATCAAGTTGAATGCATTCTCTTGGGGATTATCAATACAATATTTACTATCAGGATTACATCTCACAGCAAAATCTAAAGCCGAAAATAGACCATACACTCCCCTACGTATTCTTCTATCATTTATTGGTGTTTTGGTTGGTATTCTATTAATGTATCCCTTTTCCTCCAGTCCATCTAAATGTTTATAAAGAGTTTTTTCCGAAATACCTGTCTTCCTAGCTAATTTTGGAGTTGAAGGAAATACAACCCCCTTATTTTCCCAAGAATACCTGATTAGCCAACTCGCAAGTAGATATTCAGTGGGATTCAACCCTAAGGGGCTTAAATAATCCGGCAAAATCCAAGGAAAAGACAAAAAACCTTTCCCAGGACCTTCTCCAATAATTACGTCTCCATTTCCTATCGCATTTTTATATCTACCAGCGTATTTACTTAAATCACTCATTATTCCTCTCCTTCTGTTATGAGCTTCAACATCGGTTGAATCTCCCTATTTTTTTGTTTTCTCTTTTTCCATCTAAATAGATGAAGTACTACTTGAACCCCATATCCACGATTCACTACCTGCCCCTTTTCAAGAATGTCCCTGATTTTGGCAGTGTAAGTAATTTCTTCTTCGGTATCGAAGATTTCAGTTACTTCTATCCCCTCCGCTACAGCTTCTTCCAGGATATCTTTTTCCCATGTCCACCCTCTAGGAATACGAAGCATATGTTTAGATGCTTGTACACGTTTCTTGAGAATCCCATCTTCAATATAACCAACAGGTTTTCCGTCAAAACGTCGGACTAGTTGTTTTTCTGTATGGGATAGGGTATTATATGTATAGGTTTGTTTCCTAGTAGGTTGCAAATCATTCTTGAGCCCGCAGGGCCTCAAGAATGATGAAATAATGCTCGAAGCCAGGATCCTGGCTGTATCTGATATTGTCGAGGCCATGTCATCCCACCGTCCCTATCGCCCGGCGCTAGGCATTGAAAAAGCCCTCAAGCAGATCTTGCAGGATAAGGGCACCCTGTTAGACCCCAAAGTGGTGGATGCCTGCTTGAAGATGTTTAAAGAAGGATACAAATTACAAGAGGATTTGAATTCATAACTTCCTGATTAAGAGTCAGTAACTCACCCACTACACAAATTCACTCAATTATTAATAAAAATAAACCAAAGTTTAATTAGAAATAAACTTTGGTTTAGGGTGGCTGACGGGGGTTGAACCCGCAACATCCTGTTCCACAGACAGGTGCTCTGCCATTGAGCTACAGCCACCATGAATTGATGATTTTAACATGCTATCGATTACTCGGCAAGTAGCCCCTTAAAATAATTGACTAATTCAGCTATTGGGACACTCGACTGTTCTCGAGTCCTTATATCTTTAACTTGTGCAATCCCCTGCTCTTTTTCTTCTGGACCAATTATGAGCGCGAATTTTATACCACACCGGTCAGCAAATTTCAACTGCTTACCAATCTTTTCTGCTTTGGGGTAAGTCTGTATTGAAAAATCCGCCCTTCGTAAAACCGTAGCAATGGAAAGGCTAACAGGTATTAATTCTTCATCGAAGATTGTTACAAGGATCTGCGATGGATTTACCTCCATGTCGGGTACTAATCCATATTGTTCCAATATTATCGGAAGGACCACATCTCCCATTGCAAAACCCACCCCGGTCAGTGGTTCCCCGCCAACATCTTTTACGAGATCATCATACCGCCCCCCACCCAATATGGCGCGTGTGCTCTTTCCGATATCACGGGCTTCAAAAACAACTCCCGTGTAATAATCAAGACCTCGGACTATCTTCGGATCGAATTGCACATATTCTTGAACACCTAAATTTTCCAGCGCACTAAATATATTTTTGAGTTCTGTGGACTCCTGAAAGAGATTTTTATTTCCGAGAATCTTTGCTATACCCTTGAATTGTTCTTCCGTTAAACCATTGTCGAGCGCATATGCCTTCCAAGTCGCGTGAGCCATTTTATCTTGTCTATCAATAATTCTTAAGGCCTTTTTCTTTATTGATGCATCAATACCGATTTCAGACAATTTATGATCCATCAGCCGGCGGTCATTCATAAGCACTTTTACATTTTTTGGAGATAATCCGATTCGTTTAAAAAATTCAGCACAGATTGCAATTAATTCAGCATCCGCTTCGGGAGATTTAGAGCCGATTAGATCTATATTCCATTGAAAAAATTCTCGTGTTCGCCCTTTTTGGGGCTTTTCATACCGCCAAAAAGGCCCAAATGACCACCAACGCAGTGGGTATATCAACTGATGCTGTTTTTGAGCAACCATTCGCGCCAAACTGGGAGTTAATTCAGGCCGCAACGTGATCAAATTCCCACCCCGATCTGGAAAAACAAATGATTGTTCTTTAACTAATTCTTCCCCAGATTTCGCAGCGAAAAGACCAATTGGTTCCAGGAAAGGGCCGTCATATTCCGAATATCCGAATGATTCAGAAACCTTTTGGATATTCTCATAAAGCCAATTTCGCACTGCCATTTCCGGGGGGTAAAATTCACGTGTACCTTTTACAGGCTGAATGATATTTTTCATATTATTCTTCCGGATAGTTGAAAAATTTTAACATATAAATTGTTTTTATATTCATGGATACTCAAATTGCAATGAATACGACTCACGAATTCATTGAATCAATAAGTAAGTATATGTTCAATTGTATATTAAAAATAATCTGTGATAAAATCATGTGGTTTTAAATAAATTTCATATGTGATGTTTGAATGACACAAATACAATTTGACAATTTCCGAATCCGCCATAATCAAAATTTCGCATTTATCAATCCGCGAAATTCTATTTTTGAAACAGATAAATCAGAACCCGGCAACTCAATGGTTATCCTAAAAATATATAATGACACTTTGGGTAAGATTCCCCTCTCAGAACCGACTGTTATTAATTATATGGAAAATATAGTTTTTGGTGGAATAACATCATTTCAGGAAATGCTAAAAGATAATTTACCTTATTACACCAGGAGACATGATGGATGCAATTAATAGTTCAGAAGATCTGAAGAAAATCCGGGAGAAAGCGTTAGAAAACCGCAAGGTAAAAGAGACTTCTGGTGCAGCACAGGTTATTATAGGTATGGGTACATGCGGGATTGCTGTTGGCGCCCGTGAAATAATGAAAGCAGTTTTTGATTATATTGAGGAAAACCAAGTTACAGATGTGATTGTTACTCAAACCGGATGCATTGGCCTTTGCAAGCAAGAACCGATTCTCCAGGTTGTAAAAGGTAAATCTGAGAAAATATCTTATGGGAAAGTAACCACCAAGATTGCCAAGAAAATTATTAAATCCCACGTGGTGCAAGGTAATATCTTTCAGGATAACGTTATTCAATTGTAAAGAGAGCAAAATTGGATATAGCAATTATTAGTAGAGAAACAATTGCATATTACGTTCTCATAAATTAGTTTGCAATGATCCAGAATGCATCGAAAAGGACTCATTACAAATAAAGGAGAAAGCTGCATGAAAGTAAAAATGGAAAATGGTCGGGGTTTTATTGAAACCGCAAATGAAGCAGTGGATATGTATCACGGCAAAAAGGAAGAACTGATTCCCATCTTAATGAAGGTAAATCAAGAGGTTGGATTCATTCCCAAAGAAGCGATGGAACAGATCAGTTCGCGCATGCACATCCCCCAGAGTCAACTTTATTCTGTTGCCACTTTTTATCATATGTTCTTTACCAAACAAACAGGACGGCATGTGATCAAATTTTGTGAAAGTGCTCCCTGCCATGTCGTTGGTGGCCGCGAAGTGTTAGATGCTCTAAAAAACGAGTTGGAACTTGAACCCGGCGAAACAAGCGATGATGGAAAGTGGACACTGACTACAACAAGCTGTTTGGGTGTTTGCGGTGTCGGACCGGTGATAATGGTTGATGAGGACTTGTATGGCAATATAACTCCGAATCAAATCCCCGATATCTTGGCAAAATACGAGTAATAGGAGTTGACAATGAAAACTAAGCACTCCATGGGAAAAGGTACTTTTCCAGCAGAACAGAGAATTGTCCTCGAACGCGCAGGAATAATTGAACCACTTGAGCCACCAGTTTGTGCTAATTTGAATACCGCATTGTTTTTCATCCCTTTCGCATAGCTCGAGATAACCTCTCGCAGCGTAATTCCCATAGGTACTTCTATTGACCCGGTTGCATTCACATTTCCCAGGATGTTAAATACTTTGGTTCCAGCGCTGGAGGGTGTTCCGAATGATTTGAACCATTCCGCGCCATTTCTTATGATTGGGGCAACATTGGCAAGGGTTTCTACATTATTTATAAGGGTTGGTTTATCCCATAATCCATTTGTTGTTGGATAGGGAGGACGGGGGCGAGGTTCACCTCTTTTCCCCTCAATTGATTCTATCAACGCAGTCTCTTCACCGCAGATGTACGCGCCAGCACCAGCGTGGATATGCAGATCAAATTTATGCTCGGAGTTAAAAATGTTTTCACCAATTAACCCCATTTCTTTTGCTTGCTTGATCGCGCTCACAAGTCGGGTTTGCGCGAGCGTATATTCACCTCGGATGTATATGTACCCTTCATCAGCTCCAACAGCATATCCAGCTATTATCATAGCTTCGATTATGCTATGAGGATCACCCTCGAGGATTAGCCGGTCTTTAAAAGTACCGGGTTCGCTTTCATCTGCATTACATACGACATATTTTTTATCGGCCTTTGTGCCAGCTACAAAGCTCCATTTCACACCCGTTGGAAAACCCGCGCCACCGCGTCCACGAAGGGCGCTTTCTTTTAATAAA
>Ga0255413_1030_pt1 | contig 10221 bp, 7 predicted proteins | sample ANMaggSeSYBR01K5_FD_182651 | JGI IMG/M metagenome (GOLD analysis project Ga0255413, IMG submission 182651) | Sediment cell enrichment communities from methane seep in Santa Monica Basin, California, United Staets - ANME aggregate JGI... | ecosystem: Environmental > Aquatic > Marine > Cold seeps >... | reverse complement strand
AACATTAATATTTACGCACGACCCTTGACGAATACGGATAAATGTTTTGTAACTAATATTTTTATATTAAGTCAATGACGTATATCTAACCATCTTTTTATCATTTGATTGCCTAGTAGATGGGGGAAAAAGCATATATAAAACACATTTTTTCGCGATTTCTTTACGAAAATCAATAAAACCAGACAATATTGTGCTTTTTTAAGATATGGAGACAAATGATGGTCTTTGCCCCCAGACGCTTTGTAGTTAAGAGAAAAGAATTGAAAGTTATCAAAGAAATACTTGTTAAAAGAGAAATAGACTCGCCAAGATGGGTTTTACACATATATGAATAGAAACTAATAATAAACACAAACACATGGTCTATTCACCCCCTCTTCCTTGTTTTGTAAATGATAGGATTAAAAGGAGGTTTTAAATGATTTGACGAATAAAATTCTTATTTTAAGACCCCGTTATCCGTTATTTGCTTGCATCAGAAAAGGTTTAATTGAATAAATTGGGTTCTTCAGAGTTAAGTAAGGTTCTCAGAATTCATATGAACGAAATATGGACATTATGCAAGTTAGGCTTTGTAGAATACTAAACATAGCGGGCTAACAAAGTGTGCCGGTCAACCACCTTTATTAGAAAGCCGGGGAAATCAAACTAATAACCAAATAAAATATCGTAAATTTACCCCTTGCATATATTTTATAGTTGTGATAGAATAATTTCCCGATTTGACAAATCTAGGAAAGTGTGGTATAATATATCTATGGTCAAGGAATCTAAAAGTTTTTAGAATCCTTCGACAAGCCTTAACAACGTGAAATGAAACAACATAGGCAGAGAAATCTGCCTATACCTACTTAAAGAGCAGAAATAAAACTTATTGGCAAATATAAAGGAGGACGAAATATGAATAAAATGAATAAAATTAATTTGGAAAAAATAAGAAATGCGGTGTTAGAGAAAGTTGATTTTAAACCTATGAAAATCGACTTAAATGTAATGGATTCTTGTTTGAGCCAAAGATTTCCAGATTATCCATTTGGGCTGATTTTGTCAAGCAATAAATTGCGAATATGGGCAATTGAAATCGCAAAAATAGTATATCTTGAAATGTTGAAAGGGGAGAAAATGAATAAATAAATGATTACAGTGATACCTAATCAAGATGAGTAGTAAATGAATCATTCGATAAGCCTTTAATGGCGTGAAATGAAACAACTACGGGCAGAGAAATCTGCCTGTAACTACTTAAAGGCGATAAAACTTACCAGAAAATAAAAAGGAGATTGAAATATGTATAGTGAAAAAGAAGAAATTGAAAAAGGATTAGGATATGTTTTTTTATCAAATGAGAATTGGTATTCTAATCCAAAAAATAATTGTGATAAAGAAAATAAGAGATTTTTTGAAAATCAGAACTACAAGATTTTAAAGATAATTATTGAATCACTTGGTTTTGAACATTATCTGGATGCGCATGGATTGGACACAGGTATTTGGTTTGCCATATATACAATGCTACAGGATAATGACTATTATTATTCCGGATATATTTTCAATGTAGAAAAATTTATTCGAGATTTAAATGCTGTTTTGGAAAAAACATCACCATGTTATTCTGAAGTTCTCTGTAAAAAAGAGATTTTTACAAAAGAAATTCCATCTGTAGGTTTTTAAAGGGTAATAAAACTAATTACTAATTGATAAGTAAAGATGTAAACGATGCGGTAGGCTGTTGTCGATTTGGCTTTATTGGAAAGAAGATTTACTTCACTAACTCCCGATTGTTTGTCACGTATGCCTGACGTGAAAAAGAAAAATGGATATTGATGAGGAATTGAATTATATGGAAGATAATATTATACAAGAACCAATTGAAAACAATTTCACTATGATACCCAATGCAGTGAATGATGATGGATTATCTGTTTGGGCAGCACGTCTATATTGGGCATTGATGGCTCATGCAAACTATGACCGTGATAAGGGATACATAGCTTTTCCCAGCTATGCGACTTTGTCAAAAATATGCGGTATGAGCGAAGATAAGGTTGCTGACGCAATAAATGAATTAGTCGATGCGGGTTGGATTAGAGATATTAAGAAGTGTAGGAAGGCAAAAAGTGGAGGTACTTTCAGAAGATTTAATGTAAACGAATATCATCTAAATGTTAAAAAGAAAGTAAACCAAAATCTGATAAACAAAAGGTTAGAAAATAAGAAGAAGTATAGATTTAGGACATTAAAAGCGAATGCAATAAAAGCGTCGAAGGTAAAAGAGTATATAGAACTTGTTACCCGGTCAGAGCGGGTAACAGACACACAGACGGAGGTTACCCTGCCACAACCGATAACCCCTACCGCCGGGAACGGGTATAACAAGATTAATAGAACAAAATTAATTATATCTCCCGATTCTCTTGAACCGGGAAAGAAATTTTATGATTATCCCGGAACCTTATGGCTGTTGAATATCATCTGGGATGAAAAGTTGCTCCGAGCAAAACCACCATTGTCCAAAGAAAATCTAAAACTTTACAAAAGATGGCAGGGTCAGTTGAAACAACTTATTAGTTTGGGTTCAAAGGATGAATTGACCCAAGCACTTAGAGAAGGTTTGTTTTATAACGGTTTTCAAGTAGACGAACCTAGTCAAATGCATAGGAAATTGGAAAGTAAGGTAAGAGCTATTAGGGAAGATAAAAGAAAAGGGGAGGAATATTTACGGGGTTTCCTTCCAAAGCCACTTCCAGACGTGAAAGAAGATTATGCACCAATGCCAGAAGATATTGGAAATAAAAAAGTTATTGAGCAAAATAATAACTTAGATAAAACAACCCCTAAAGAAAGCTTATCAGATGTAGGTATTTTGAACGAGTTGGGTCAAAAATGGTTTGATACTTGCGCTCAATACGTAAGTAAGGAAAAGGAATTAGACGGACAAAGTCAAAGATTTTACAAAGATGATTGGATTAATCAGGGCTCGATAATGTACGGACTAAAAGATAAATGTGAATCCATAGAAAGTGAACTTAGAAACCAAAATAGGGATGAATTGAGCGATGAGGGAATCAAAATTCTTGAAAAACTATTAATCGAAATAGATGAAGAGAAAAAAAGATTAAGGAAAGTTGCGATTTGATAAGGGGGTGCCAGTAAATAATAATGGGTCATTATTGAGCAATCCTTGAAAGCCAAGGAGATTGGTGCCGGAAAAACCGGTCAATCCACCAGACCCTTATGGCTAAGAAAATTTCAGTGTGAGCTCAGAGGGATAAGCTGTACAATTAAGTGAGAGGAAAATACAGCAACCATGGCATCGTTTGGTTTTTGTATATGGCGTATCTTGTAAGAAATAAGTTTTTATAGGAAGATGATGGATTACTATTTTATTATGTTGAAGAACAAACAAAAAAAACATTCTAAAGAATTGTGGAATCTTGTCCAAATTAAGGGCAATAACGAAGACCCAATACTATCAGAAGTCGAACAACTCCGGGTACACGCAACAATGGTAAATAGGTATATTGTAGAACAAGGGCTTGAGCTATAAAGAGCACAAATAATCAAGCCGCCCTTAGTTTATAAAAACAATACCCGCATGAAGCGGGGTATTGTTTTTATTATTAAGACATGTGAGGTGTACGTCGTCAGACCCTTTGGGACATAAATCCATATTTCAAGTAGAGACTTTTCATCCTGATTATACTCTCTCAAAATGAAGCTTATGAAGCCGCTTCTACGCTTGATTTCTTTTCAGTCATTGCTTTCTCCTTACCTAAATTATCTAAGGTTTGACTGAAAAGTCTCTGCAAAATTTTTACACAAATGGTCTCATTAGGTCTGACACAGTACAGGATTAGAGAAAAGCCAGAATCGAATTAAAGGGTATGCAAATCCGGTCAGAGTGTGGGTAGGGATAAGAAAAAGTAGCAACTTTGGTCAATAATACAAGAATTGATTACCTGTAACACCATGTAACATCAATTTCATTAACTTATTCAAATAATATATTACAAATGTTTGTAAATAAGGTGTTACAACCTGTTACACAATTATAAATAAAAGGGAGTATTTTTTATGCTCCTTTTTTAGTTATCAATAACTATTGTTCCGTTCAATTTTATTATCTTCATCCGATTTCATCAATTCGTGGCAACTAGTATAGTAATAAAAACCTCTCGTTTTTTGTAGAATAGAAAAGCGCTAAAACTGCCGGAAAAGACGGTAAAATCTCCCATGCTCATTCCATATACTTGGAACCCCACATTATTGCGTATAAGTTCTCCCGTGTCTAATTATACAAAATTTTTTTAGAGAGCATAATATTGGTAACTTTTTACCTTATTACTGATTATTAGAAATATTTATTTTTGACGACCAAGATTAATACGTATCAGACAACAACCCGTTTTCAAAAAACCATATTAAAGTATACAAATTATGCTTTATTGAAAATTATTAATCAATATAAAATATGTTCATAAGTAATTTGATTTAGATATTTAAATGAATTTTTATCAAGGGGTAGACACTCTGGATATTGGTCTGTCATCATAAGAATATTCGTTTGGATATGTTTCTTCTCAGGTTCTCTATGTGACAATTCTAAGGCTTTGTATGAACATTCCAAAAACCTATTTAAGACTGCCTCTAAATTGATTCCCTTCTCTTTTAATGTTGCCCTTAATAATCCTGTCATAAAAAAGAAATTTCTACTTTCCCTATAAAAATTATTTGTCTGAATCATCCTTGGATGATAGTCTTCATATTTTGATTTCGCTAAATGCCTATAAATTGTAGCCAGATTATAGGAAGACCTAGGGTCTTTAGGTTTTAGTTGGTATGCTTTTTCACATGAATCCAAGGCTTCGGTTAATAAGCCTCTTGTTGTTTCAACTAATATATAAGATTTTGCAGATAGTTTTAACCAGGTCATTCCACTTTCTTGTATATTTTTATTAATCATTTCTAAAGCTTTTTCTCTTCTTTCAGAATTGTTTATTTGCCTCATCCGTAATCCTGTAATTTTTATTATTTTCCTATTTTCAAAAAAAGACCAATTTAACATATGAACTCATTCCCTTAAATTATTACATTGATTAGATATTTGCTAATGAGGATTTTTTTCCAATAGCTCAATTTCACGATTTTCTTTCTAAATTAATTGTTGTAAATCACTCATGATTTCTTAAAAACAATACCTAAAACAAAATAAATTCAAAATGTAATTCCAACAAACCCAATAACGAATAATCAAATGTATGCCTGAAATTATTATAGGTTATATAGAAAGCTTTTTACCGCTTCGCTGAATCTTACGATAAGAGACAGTTGTGGGAACCATATACTGGCTAAGAAAATCAAATAGATATCCTCATATTAAAGACTTTACTGCAAGAATTAGTCCTTTAGCAACTTATACTCGAATCTTGAACCGTCCAAACGCGGAAATCAGTTTCTATATAAGCAAAAAAAGTAACTAAAGTCTGTGCCACTTCTATCTTTCTTTGTTTCCAAGTAGTGTTGTATTCGGTGTACGTTAGTCATAATTATCGAACTATCTAGAAAAACCATCTTGGGCTCTCATTGATTTCCAATCCAAATTTATTTTTAGGAATAGACTTATCAAAATGAGAAAGAAATAAAGAATTATTATTGCAAGGATAATAGTTGGATTGTAAAATTTTTCATTAATAAACAAATCTAATATGAATTTAATAGACATATACAACCAAGCAAAAAATATTATGCAATTAATGAATATTTTTTTTATATTTATTTCTTGTTTTTTATCTTCAATATCGTTGGTTAATTCCAATGACTTCTTCTTATACATAAATAAAAAACATTTGCTGCAATCTATGAAATCCAACAAATAGAGCAACTCGTTCGTACCACTATTTTCCCAATCATAACTTTCATTAATTATTTTTTGAGTGGTGCCATCATAAGTCGAGAATAATTCAAATCTTTTATCATGCCAGAACTCCTTTACCAAATTATTCTGTACATTTCTTAATCTTCGATTAAAGACAGATACAAAACAATCTGCAATAGAATAAGAAAAAACAAAAAAATAACATGATGAAAATATTATCCATAGAATATTAAAATAGTTTTCAAACATTGTAAGAAGAGATGCAACCAAGATTCCAATCATGAATTTTAAGATAAACGGTAAATGAGATTTGAGGATGAAACACTCAAAATTGTTGAATTCTATGCTTTCATCATTTGGGAGAAAATAAACACGCTCGGAGATAACATCTTGGTGGATTTTTGTTGCCTTTGTATTATTATCAAGGTTTTTATCAAAAATATATTCAGGATAATTATATTTGTTTATATAGATATCCTTATCCTTAATAAAATCCACCGACTGCTCTTCAAGAATATCATAGATATCCTTATCCTTCATAAAACCCACCAACTCTGGATGTTTATTTAAATCTCTGAATTTTACCTGTTTTGGGTATTTGAGCAGAAACCAGTCTTTAATAGTATCTTTTAATCTGTTATTCTCAATCTGCTTTTCACGAATTTTTTGGTTGAATATTTTATTATTCATCATTATTTCTATTTCTATCATAACCCGATTTTTTATTTTATATATCTTTATACAAATAATTACATTTAGAGTGAATATTCAATCTTCTCTCACAGGTTGTCATAAAATAATTAACCCACAATTAATAATTTTATACTAAGAAGGATTAAGTTTAGAGATTAGGTCACCTTTGCAATATAGAACCTGTTACCGCTCCACTGAATCATTCGATAAGAAGCCTTGTGAAAACCATGAGAGAAGTATCTACTCATTATCGTTTGAATATATTTATAAATATTCGAAGACAAAAAGGGGTTATTTACCTTAATGTAATAAGTCAGTTCATGCCTTTTTTTAATTCAACACAGATTCAAGGCTTGCCCTGAATTGATTTTCATCTTCATTGTTGTAAAAAGGTACACCTATTAGACGATATTTTGAATCGCCTTCCAATTTTAGGATTTTTTCGCCAAATTCCTCAGTGATTTCTTTCAGGAATTCTTCTTTCCAATGGTCATGCTCACTGAGGAATAAACCTTTTGGTTCAATAAAGAGTTGATAAGTTATAGATTGACCGTTTATCTCCCGCAAGAATAAAACAAAATCGGGTTGGAATGCTTGCCCATCAGAGAAATTGTATATAGAAAAATGTCCTTCATTACGAATAAGAAAAATATCTTCATATTGTGCTTCTAGTTTCTTTATGTGCCGGTCAAGCATTCGTACAAATGCTTTTTCTTCACTTGTGCCATAAAGGGTATCAAATGCATACCAATCCTTCGAAGAAACGAAATTTGTGAGTTGGGGGTCATCTTTTCCCCGTTCAGTATCTTTTGAAAACTTAAGCGTTTTGTCTTTGAATACTTCATGAATTCGTGAATGGTGAAATTCTCTAGAACCTTCAAATTCATTAGTATTTAGCAAACGGATTTCTGATTCAATTTCATCCAACAAGTTCAACATTGCATCCAGTTTTTCTACTTTATTTTCATCAAGGTTATAGATATCCCCATGAAAAGTGATTTCCAGACTACCAAGATAATTTTCAGAATCAATGAACTCATTTATAGATTTAAGATTAAGGAAATACCTCTGAATTGATTGGAAGGTATAGAATGGGTTGCGAGCAATCGCAGACTGAATAATATTCCGTTCAATTTTATTTACAGGCAAGTCTTTCCTTGTTTCTTCCATCACAACTGCTGCTTGTTGAGTTCCGTCTAAAATAGTCCTTGTCCCGCCACGACCTGTAGCAATATTATGAACAAAATTCCTTCTTGTTACTCCTAAATCAGCAAACGAATTTATTTTCTGGTAATTTTTCTTTATCCGCTTATTCGAATATATCAGTCCGTATTTGAAAAGGTTTTTTGTCTTGAAAGATTCCTTGAGTTTCATTTCTCGTGTAACTTCGTTTTCATCCATAATCCCCTGTTCGACTAGTGCTTGCCGGATTTCAGTAATATAACGGGAATCATTTATGCTGTGATAATGCAATTCTTCAATTACACGTAGCTCATTATCAAGGTCATTATCAAACTTCCGGCGGAATCGGTCTGGAATTTCGGGGAGTACAAAAGGAAAGTAACGTGCGCCACGACCAATTAATTGCGCTTCTGAAATTGTGGTTTTACCTAGTTTCCCTTTGCCAGAATCACGGGTTTCATAACAACGCACAATATCAAAAAGATTTAATACATCCCACCCTTCGTTTAATTTCTGAACTGCAAATATCGCACGGATACGATTACTTTTATCCTCTAAGGTATTGACAAGGATTTGATAATTTTCTTTTTCTTTTTCGTTATTCACGGATAAGCAGAATTCTTCCCTAAATTCTCGTTTAATTCGTTCTGCAAGCTGTGCATCACTAACACTGTTTTCTTCGAAGAATTGGAATGCACGCTGGACAATCGGAATTTTGGATTTTCGTATTTTGGAAATTTCCTTGCCGGAAAAACCGGCAATTATTTTGTGAAAGTTTGCCTTGTTTTCCTGTGATTGCGCAATCGTTCTCTGAGCTTTGAACAGAATGACAGGTTTCAAATTAATGCGATGTTTTGCCGCTACTTCCTGTTTGTACTGGCTAAGAATTAGCGTTTGGATAATACGTTCATCTAAATCAAAATCAGAATAAACCAGCGTCACATCTTTCGAAAAACGGTCGTTCCGGAAATCAGGTAAGTCATACCGGAAGATTACTTTATTTTGATATTTATTGACCATTTCCGGTGTAGCAAAATCATGAGTGGCAGTAAATTCAAGCAATATATTATCCCGGTTCATATAAAAGATGTTTTGAACCGTATTTTCCCAACTCTCAAACAATTCCATTCCCGTCTTGGTACTTACATTCATGTGATGGGATTCATCAGAAAGGAGAATTATTTTGTGCTTGCGGAAATCCTCATAAGTAATCGAATTTTCTCTTTCAGTCGTCAAGTCGGAATGTAGTTTTTGAATGGTAGTAAAGCAGATATTAATATCATTGGGATTTATACCTTCAAAATTATTCACAGAAGCTATCTGAATGCGCCTGTTATCTATCGTGATTACATTATTAAAAAGATATTTAATAGATAAGGGATTGAAGAAGTTATCTTTGGTTTTATCAATAATATTCAAAGAATTGACGAAGAAAAGAAAATTGCGATAGCCCCTTTCATAAAGATACAAAATAAGACCCGTCATTATGAGGGTTTTACCACTACCCGTTGCCATATTAAACAAGAAATGCAGGGGAAGTTGCTTGTTTGGAAATTCGTTCTTATAGCAATGTAAAAAACGTGCAAACGCTTCGGTTTGGTAGGTGCGTATTTTGAATTTGGGATTTAGATTAATTTTAATTGAATCAGGGATTTCTTTTTTAAGAAAACCCATACTCGAAACAGCATCCAGTGTTTCATATAGAATTTTTTCTGGCATTTTTTATTCCCCGTAAAATGACTTATTCAAAATTTTATCTTTTTTGCTTATTTTGAATTGAGTATCATCAATTTCTGATAAATTTACATAAAGCTGGTTCTTATCAAGCAATTTGATTAATAATTTCTTTTGTTTTGCTAACCCTTTTTCCTCTTTGCCAATTGAGATAAAATCATCAATTGCTTCTTCTGGTATTTCTGGATTGACGTACCAATTCACGAATGAATTTTCTGATAAGTCTTTCCAAATTAATACTAGTTGTTCTGAACTAGTTGCAGATTGAATTTGGTCAATAAATTTTTGGTTATATTTGTTTAGCTCACAATAAACGAATTCACCACCACCATCCCAGCCCACTTGTTTAGATACACCTGTTTGCTCTCCTCGTATTACGTTATTTAATCGTGAGACAGCATCATTTTTTCCATATTCTAATTGCTCAATCCCTATATATTTACGTCCCATTTTATGTGCGACAGCACATGTTGTTCCACTTCCTAAAAAATAATCTAGTACAATATCACCATCATCCGTAGACATATCTATAATCCGCCTAAGTAATTTTTCAGGTTTTTTGCCGCGTTTAAGTTTTACCCCTCCTTCGCTAGCAATGCCTTCCCATGGAATATCAACCCAAATATTTGTTAATAGTTTGGTTGGTAATTTTCTACCATCAATCAAAGAAATCTTTTTCGCATAGAAGCTCATCTCCTGCCCATTGACAACAAAACGGGCACTATATTTTTCGC
>Ga0255413_1029_pt1 | contig 10919 bp, 7 predicted proteins | sample ANMaggSeSYBR01K5_FD_182651 | JGI IMG/M metagenome (GOLD analysis project Ga0255413, IMG submission 182651) | Sediment cell enrichment communities from methane seep in Santa Monica Basin, California, United Staets - ANME aggregate JGI... | ecosystem: Environmental > Aquatic > Marine > Cold seeps >... | reverse complement strand
GTGTATCTTGTTCTGACATTAAAACAAAATAATTATCAATAAGGTTATTTTCTGATGTGACTGATTTTGTTGCGAAGATCATCGAATTGAAGGTGTCGGGAAGATCAATGATATATGTTGAAGGGAAAACAGAATCGATTGTTTGGAAAAGTGAGTGCAGCAGCTTGCGGTCTTCGAATATGCGGGCAACATTGATCACCATAACACCATCATCACTTAAGTGGTTGTATATCTCTGTGAAAAATTCCCGGGTGGTAAGATGCCAGGGGATATAGGGGGGATTATACGCGTCCACATTGATCACCTGATATTTATAATCATTATGTGTAATCCCCCAGCGGGCATCCTCAATATATATATTTAATAAATTATCTTTCAATCCGAAATAATCAAAACCCGCGTTGATGATTTCCCCATCAATCTCAAACCCGTCAACGATCGTTTGTGGGAGGGCAATCCTGATCTGGTTGGCGCTTGTTCCTCCTGCCAGCCCAAGGATAGCTATCCGCTCGATTTGGTCCTGATCGATTGGAGCGGGGTTAAAGAAAGGTGCGGAAAGAACTTGTTCCCAATAACTATGAAAATCTGTCTGCGTCGGGTGGAAAATTGAGTGAATACCCTGCCCCTCATTTAAACGCAGGATATGGTAATCATTTGTCTGCAGCACCTGGATATAGTTATAGGCAGATTCTTTTTCAAAGATGATGCCTTGCGCCTGTTTGTCGAATCCTCTTAATCCGATATAGGAGAGTATCAAAAGTAAAAAAGGCATCCAAAGATAGACTATCATTTTTCTTAGATTTACTGTTGTCCATATTCCTATCAAGCAGACAACCATTAAAAATAAACTGATACTTATGAATGTGCGGTATGTCCCAATGGTTGGAATAAGGATAAGCACCGGCATAAAAGTGCCAATGAATGAACCAACTGTGGAAATAGCATAGACTCTTCCTGCGGTTTGTCCGGCCTCTTTATTATTTTCAAGGGCAAGGCGGATAGCGAAAGGCGAGGCAGTTCCCAACAATATGATTGGAATGCTGAAAAGGAGCAGGACAGATAGAAATGATCCAATCATTGCAGCGATTTGCATATGATCGAATGCACTGCTGGCGAACTTGAGGATTGGGCGTGAAGCGAGCGGGATGACACCAATGAATAATGCCGCCCAAATGAGAATCACGAAAAAAGTCTCGTATTTTGGTGATCGATCTGCCCATTTTCCTCCAATGGAATATCCAATTGATAGGTAGATCAGTATCAATCCAATGATCACTGCCCAAACTAAATTGCTTGATCCAAAATAATTACCCAATAGCCGCGAGGCGGAGAGTTCCACAGCGAGAGTGGCAGCACCTGCGCTAAATACCCCAATATATAAATAGCGACGCATACGAACAATTATAACTGAATGAGATTATGTAAAATCCCGCATATGTGTTTTAATGAAGAAAGGAGAACAACAAATGATGGATTTAGTTACTGTATCGCAGATGATCACTCTTGAAAGAGAAGCCAATGAAAGAGGGCTCGGATATGACCAAATGATGATGAACGCTGGGTCCGCATTGGCGGAAGTGATTCAAGAACGATATGGCCATACCCAATCAAGGAACATTTTAGGATTAATTGGCTCTGGTAATAATGGGGGTGATACTTTAATCGCTCTTTCTGAACTGATAAAAATGGGGTGGCAGGCTACTGCTTACTTTGTTAAGAGTCGGAAGAAAAATGATCCTTTGGTATTGAGCATTAATAAAAATGATGGTCAGGTCATTTCTATTGATGAAGATGCATCCTTTGATAAATTACGGGAATTGATTAAAAAAAGTGACATTATTCTGGATGGGATTCTTGGTACAGGATTCGAGCTGCCGTTGAGGAAAGCAATTTCTACCCCCCTTAAAGTTTTTTCTGAGTTTGATATCCTCCCTGAAATTGTGGCTATTGATTGCCCTTCAGGAGTTGATTGTGATACCGGAAAAGCAGCCGAAGAAACTCTCCATGCAAACCTTACCGTATGCATGGCAGCTATAAAAAAAGGATTACTAAAATTCCCTGCACTTGAATATGTTGGAGAAATCGCTGTTGTGGATATTGGGCTCCCGAAAGATCTTCTAGAATTGAAAAATATTCATACTTCTGTTGTTGATAAAGAGATGGTGCGGGCAATACTACCCACTCGTCCGCTGGATGCCCATAAAGGCACCTTCGGCACATGCATGATCGTAGGGGGATCTACAAACTACTGCGGGGCAGTACTCCTTTCAGCTGAGTCAGCGTATCGCATTGGAGCAGGATTGGTACGGGCAGCGATACCGGGAGCATTATATGATGCCATTGCTGGGCAATTACCTGAATGCACGTGGATAGTTCTCCCTCATTCAATGGGTGTGATCAACAGCACCGCGAGTGCTGTTATCCAGGAAAATCTCGATCGAGTGGGTGCGATGTTAATCGGCCCAGGAGTAGGGCAGGAAAAAGAAACGCTGGATTTCTTAAAGGATCTACTGAAATTTGAAGGGACACATACCAGAAAAAGCGAGATTGGATTTTCTAGTCAATCGAAAATAATAGAACAATCAAAACGTCTTAACCAACCAACCTTGGTGTTTGATGCCGATGCACTCAAACTGCTTTCCAACATTGAAAACTGGTATCAGTTGCTGAAACAGATGGCTGTGTTAACCCCCCACCCCGGAGAGATGGCTGTGCTAACAGGATTGACAATAGATGAAGTCCAGAAGGATAGAGAAGGCGTTGCGAATAATTTTGCTGCCAAATGGAGGCATGTGGTTGTCTTGAAAGGGGCTGTCACAATAATTGCTTCGCCTGATGGAAAGACTGCGTTCATCCCGATCGCGACCCCGGCATTGGCATCTGCTGGTACGGGCGACGTTCTATCTGGAATGATAACAGGGCTGATCGCTCAAGGCATGAAAGCATCCGATGCCGCTGTGGCTGGAGCCTGGCTGCATGCTCAAGCAGGGGTGGCTGCTGCCATTAAACAGGGGCAGACCATCTCGGTTACAGCAAGTGATGTGATTGGCCAGATTCCGGTTGTCCTTAAAGATATAACCAGCACTAATTGATCATGGTGCTGGTTATGCCTTATTTATCTTAAAGATATCCTATGCTTCTTTTTTTGGTGGAGCAGCCTTCTTTGCGGGCGGAGCGGCTTTGGTTACCCTTTTTTTACTTTCTTCAAGCATTACCTGGCCTTTTTCCGCGATCTCGCTTGCTTTTTTCTTCGCATCTTCAAGCAGCACTTCAGCCCGATTCACCGCATCTTTTGCCGCTGTCTCCGCTTTACTTAATGTTTCAGCTACGGTTTCGGATGTTTGTTCTTTCAATTCAATTGCTTTATCCCTAATCATTACCCGCGTCTCGTCGCCGGATTGCGGGGCGAAGAGAAGGGCTGTAATTGCACCGGTCAAGCCGCCCACGATGAAACCTATTAAAAATGCTCCAAAATCATCTCGATCTGACATGTTTTACTCCTTCTGATTATCTTTTCTAATGAACCCAATAATTTCAAATAATTTCCTTCCCCCTGCTAATATACCGCCAATGGATACGATTGGTCTAACTGCTCTCTCAGAAATAAATTGGCTGGTTCCTTTCACTGTGCGAATGGTTTCTTTTGTTGAAGAAAGGATTGGCCTAATTTCATTCTGGAGGAGGTTGGAAAGAAGTGCTAATTGAATGATCAAAATGATCAATGCCGCGCCAATCAGAAATGATTCCAAAACTAGAACAATGATAAAAATGTCTCTCACCTGACTGGTAATCTGAGCGCCAGATCGTGCCAGATAAACAACCCCAATAGTTGTACCGATGAGAAAAAGGATTGTGATAACGGCGATGATGATTAACGCGATCTTCTGAGATTGAGATTTCTTTTCTTTTTCCATAAGATGTTTGATTTTATATTGTGATTGTTTTGCATTATAGCATAGATGAATTGGTACATCATGTTCTATTTGTCAATATCTAATGGTTGACAAAAGGAGACAAAAGGTGACAGTTTTGAAAAAAATATAGGGATTTAAAGGAGATAAGCGGGGCATTTTAGGGTGATAGCAATAGAAAAAGCCACTTTCGCAAATGCTTTGTCCAGCCGGTGAGAGAAACGGCGCGAGCCCGGATGACTTTACAAAGTGGGAAGTGGCTAAGATTGCAATTAACTCACCCCTGCCTGAGATAAAAATGCTGATAGGGTAGTTTGAAAGAAATACAGAAACGATCAGGAGCAATGAAAAAGACGTGAACCAGTCACGTCAATATGATTTGGCAAAGATGGGAGCAGTTGGATGGATACATCAACCGATTTTCCCACTAAGCAAAGTTAAACAATTGTTTAAAAAGGGCATATTTACAGAACAGGAAGATGAATTACTTAAGATATGGAATTATGCCCCAAAGGGTCTGACGACATACAGTAAGATAAGCGCCTCTCCAACGACTAAATCAAAGGAGCACACATGGGAACATACGTACAGCTTACCTATAACCAAAGATACCAGATATGCGTATAAATGAAAATAGGTCATTTGCAAACCGAGATAGCCAAAGCCATTGGCGTACACAAATCAACTATCAGCAGGGAGATCAGACGTAATCGAGGGAGGAGAGGATATCGTCCAAAACAAGCACATCAATTCACGATAGCAAGGCGGGACAAAGCCAAATCACGGATCACTGATGAAGATTGGGAGTTGATTGAGGAACTAATCTGCCTGGACTGGAGCCCGGAACAGATCAGCGATTGTTGCAGGAAGGAACAAGCACTGCAAATCAGTCATGAATGGATCTACCAGCATATTTATCGTGACAAACGCAATGGCGGCACATTATGGAAACACCTCAGATGCTGTAAAAAGCGCAGAAAGCGTTATGGCAGCTATGAAAAACGCGGTCAAATACCCAACAGGACCTCGATTGATGAGCGTCCACAGGTAGTAGAAGATAGAAGCAGGCTGGGTGATTGGGAAGCGGACACGATCGTAGGCAAAGGTAAAAAAGGGGCGATTGTGACCCTGGTAGACCGCAAAAGCCGTTATCTTCGCATGGGTCTGGTGAGCAAACGCACCAAAGAAGCTGTCAAAGAGATGATCGTCACCCTGTTAGCTGACTTTCCGGTTCATACCATTACCTGTGATAATGGCAAGGAATTTGCTGACCACGAAGGCATTGCTAATGCTTTGGGAGCCAGGATTTATTTTGCCCATCCTTATTCTTCATGGGAGAGAGGAACCAACGAAAATACGAATGGGCTCATTCGGTAGTACATTCCTAAAAGCACCGATTTTTCTACATTGGAAAAAGCAGATATTTTGTTCGCTGAAAATCGATTGAATACGAGACCTAGGAAATGCTTATCTTTCAACTCTCCTGTGGTATTCTTAAATAATCACGGTTGCACTTGAGACTTGAATCCAGCGATCAACAAGAAGAGGATTATTTCATTTATTTCTCTTTTAGAATGTGTTAAAGCGTTTATAAAAGAATCAAATTAGAATTGTTTGTCAAACCTAAACAAAAAGCTGTTTGCAAGTCATAATAAATTTGATTACAAAAATTATGTCATCCACCAGTGAATATGTCACCCTTATACACCAATGAAAATATCATCCTGATTGAACCAATTTCTTTGGAAGAATGAGTTTACCATTCAATCGATAACCATAATTCTGTTTCCATGGGTGGTCCCTCCCTGGTGAATAATTACTGATTGACTTTTGTTGATTCACGCCCAAATGATTCTCCCTCTTTGTATGAACCTCTTTATGAGAATAATCACAGGCAGGGGTGAATTTGCCAATTTTGAGCGGCACACCCAATTTGTGTTCAAAGCGAGCGATCTGAACACCTTTATAATGCACAGTCAATCCACCATCCAGATGTTGAAGTAATACCACTTTTGCTTTGGCAAAAGAACATCTATCCTTGCCAGATGGGAGCTGCAGCGGATGATTGTCAAAAGATATAGTGTTGTCATTCTTTACCGTCCGAGTGTATTTGAACGTAAATAGACTGTAAGGATTTCGCGGCTCGCCCCACGGCTCAAAAGCTGATCCGTCCTGCTCCGCTTTCACCATAAAGCGTTGATTGTACTTATGCAGAAATCTTTTCAGCACCCCGTTAGCTTTTTCCATGCTGTCGATACTACCTTCGCGTAGAGCTTTGACCAATCTATCCTGCAGGGTTTCAAATAACCGCTCTATTCGCCCTTTGGCCTGTGGGGAGTGGGCCAAGATCAGTTCAATGCCCAATTCTCCTAAAACACGCTCTCAAACTGGCTTTTTGGCTCTTTTCCTGCTAATTGTTCCGCCAGACTGGCTTTCTTGCGGCTCGTGAGGCGTTTATCCATATATACACTTTGCGGGATGCCCTCTGTCAAACATATCTCCTGAAGCACTTCCAAATATCCGGCCGCATCCTCTTGTTCTCTGAATGTCGCATACACCTTATTGGTCGCGTCATCGATGGTGGCGATCAACGTCAACTTTGGTCCCCGCCCTTCCAGCCAATCATGGATGCTGCCATCAGCCTGCAGCATCTCCCCCCGCGTCGGTTTTCTCTCCCTGCGGGCATAATACTTTCTCTTCCTTTTCTGGCGTGGTGTTGGATAACCAGACTTCCGCCGGATGCGTGTCAGACTGCTGGCTGATATCTTGAGAGCGTGTCTTTCTTCAAGGACTTCGGTTAGATGCAGGGTGTTGTAATCAGCATATTTCTCTTTCAATAACTGTTTGATAGCCGATATTAGGGCTGGATCAAGCTTGTTTGGAGAAGGTTTCCCGCGGTTCCCATGAGCCAGACTTGCCGCACCTCCTTTGCGGTATTTCTTGATGACCCGCCTGGTTTGTCTCAGGGATATGCCCATCATCTTTGCTGCGTGGTTTCCTGTGATCTTTCCAGTCTCTGCCAGAGTTACTACTTCTACTCTTTTGATTTCCTTTATTGTCATTGTCACCTTTTTGTTGTCCATGGTGACATTATTACTGGTGATTCACATTGATTACAAAAATTATTGACAAAACCCGAGAAAAAGTATAATATATATCTTATAAAAGACTCGATAAAGGCAAATCCATGTGGGTAGGTTTGCAAAGCTATGGATCTACAGTGTTTTGAATAGATTACCAAGCCGCCGAAAGTCAAAAAAATAGGTAAGCTCTTCAGTTTGATAAAGCGGAATTGGTAATAACCAATGACGTTTTTTTTATATCGAGACAGGACGGGAAAATGATGATGAGCTTTAAGGGAATATATGTTAATCGTTCAAGAACTACAAAAAATCTAACTAACAGTTCAATTTACCTTATTTATTACTCTGAATTTTATAAAGGTTGGATACTACCATGAAAAATGAGCAAATTTCTGTTTTTGCAATTGATTGTGGTGCAACAAATTGGCGCCTATTTCGATCAATCTATGAAATAAATCACGGAAAAGCGAAAATTATCAACGAGCCGCAGTGTTCTCCTCTGACCAGTTTTACCAGCAGACAACTTCCTGCTGCGGTTTTTTTCGATAAGAAAGAAAAAGAAGTTATCAAATTTGGCGAAACAGCATTGAATCACCTTGAAGAGGAAACCACAAGAAAAAGAGTGCGTTTCTTTTTCAAGCCAAGCATTGGAAATCATTTAATTGATAATCCACAACCGCATCAGATGAATTATTCACATGAAGAAGCGATGCTTTACACATCGGAACTTCTTGGGAAACTGATTCAACAAATTAAAAAAGAAAAATGGCGCTCCAGTCAGTTCAATAAGAACATACGTTTTATTTTTTCATATCCCGTTCATTGGGAATTTGATCACAATGGAGATATCTTCCGGGATTTTAGAAACGTGGTACTTAATAATTTTCCGAAAAAAGATCGTGATCTGATCGGGTTTATTACTGAACCGGAGGGTGCCGTTTTAGCTTTATCACGAACGGGTTTGTTAAAAGAAATTAGTGATAAGAAGATAACTTTACTAGTTGATGTGGGTGGAAGCACAACTGATATCATCGCAGGGAAGATAAATAATAAATCAGGCGGGTTGGATTTTCTGGGGCGTTATGGAGAACCTTTTGGGGGCGGATTGTTTGACTTTCAGTTAGCAAATTATATTTCTGAGCAATTAATGATTCCATCGACGGCATTAACCGAAGACCCTTCCATTCTAATATCTCTAAGTTTGCAAAGCCAACGTCTAAAAGAAGCCCTTAGCAAACAGCTGCTGCAGCTGAGTGATTCGGAAGCTTCCGCGCATCGAACTAGCACGATCATACTGGAAAATGGTGAGGTTTACCGGAAAGTAATTAATCTGGAAAAAAGCAATTTCGACAAAATTACAGAAAATCTTCAATCTCAATTTATAAACCTCATTGAAAATGCGCTTCAGCACATGCAGATAACTGAAGAATCATTGGGGCAGGTTATCCTGGTTGGGGGAGGATCTAAATTATTTTGCATTGTTCAACACTTGAGAGAACGATTTGGAAAAGATAAAGTACTGTTGGCAGATAATCCGGACGAATTAGTTTCGCAGGGAATAGGGTACCAATTTGGGCGTGAATTTGATGATATTCCACCAAGTATCGTTTTTTCTATTGAAGAGGATGCAGAAAAAATTGAAAAAGATCAACCACGTTTTTGTTTACAACTAAAGGGTGGAAAGAAATACCCTTTGAGAAATAGCAAAAACACCATAGGCAGATCATTGTCGAATGATATTCCTTTGAACGATCAAAAATCTTCGCGTTTCCATGCAGAAATTTCCGTTATTGGAGATGAGGTTTTTATTTTGGATTTTGAATCAACAAATGGAACTTTTATTAATGAAACAAGGATCAAGCCAAAAGAAGCAAGCCTTATAACTTTTAAAGATGAAATCCGGATTGGGGATTCAATATTAACAATTAATCGAATGGAATAATGTTTGGAGAGCTATTGATGAGTGATGAATTAGAAGACAATAATATCGAAAAAATCGGGAGTTCTGAGGAGGTTCTTATTACTCCAACGGGTGAAGATCTAATTAAAACTGGTGATCTTATTTCGAAATCATTGATGTTTGCTTTGAAACGCAGTTATCTCCGTAGCCGCGTGATCAATAATGGAACTATCCAGATTGTTGAAGAAAGCATTCCGCCTCAGTTGGATGTCGCGCTGATAAAAATTGGGCAAGTCGGAAAACCGGTCGAGGAAATGTTTGAGCAATATTTTTCAGCCATTCAAACCGCATTGGCAGCATCACATGACAATCGATACACATTTTTATACTTCATTACCAGTGACGGATTGCGAAACCAGATATATTTTGGTGTTGCCGCAAGAGAAGAAGGCTCACAACCCAGAATTTTCGCTGAGCAAATGGGAGAATTTCTTTGTTCAAATTGGCCGGGCACAAAGACGGAACTCGTTGACGATTATTCGACCGTAATAAAGAATTTCCATAAACCTATTGGTGATCATAAATACGCCCATTGTTTTACTGGTATACCATCATTAAAATCTGACGATGAAAAAAATGATGCCAATCAAAGTATTGACCAGTTTATGCGTGGACTCAGGAATAAACCATATGTCTATTTGGTAATTGCTGAACCAATGGGCGAGGAAGAAGTAGACAACATCATTCAGAATACTCGAACTCTTGCAAATGAGGTACATGCGTTTGTGAAAACAACCATTCAAAAAAGTACCAGCAAGGGTTTATCTACAACTGCAACAACTTCTGAAACAAAATCTGAATCAGAATCAAAGACAAAAGGAATTTCAAAATCGACAACTGCCGGGAAAAACAAAGGTGTTTTGGGGACAACTTTAGAGAAAGCAAAAGGAGCAAAGAAAGGTCTTGTGGGCTTAGGTACCGCTGCTTTGGGAGGGCTTTTCTATTCGGTTGGCGGAGCTTTTCTGCTTTCCGGTATGCTTGGAATGTTTGGGCAGTTACTGCCATCCACATCCGCTTCAGAAACAACCGGCGACTCCACTTCAATAGGGGAAACAAGTGGAATAACATCTGGACAAACAGATAGCCGTGGTGAGACAAGCAGCGATTCGCTTTCATTTGGCCGAGATTATCTAAACAAACATGCGGAAGCAAGTGAGATGTTATTGGAGAAAATTGAGAAGCGTTTTGAACAAGCACTTTCGGAAGGTTGTTGGAATGTTGGAGTGTATCTAATTAGTGATCAAAAAGAGTCATCTGCGCAGGGTCAGGCCCAGTTAAAAGCATTGGTCAGCGGACAAAACTCTTCAATGGAACCTATGCGGTCGCATGATATTGGTTCGGTTTGGAATGAAAAAGCACAGGTATATATAGACGCATTTCATCAACCGCCATTTGTTTTGCACAACCCGGAGGGAGAAAACACCATTGAGCATCCGCTGGGAAAAAATTTTTCAGGATTGACAACACCCATGAACACTACGGAGTTGTCCTTACTGGCAAATCTGCCCTTGCGTGAAATACCAGGTATACCATCTCAACCTACCGCATATTTCAGTCTCAACCCTCCTTATGTTCATGACAAAGAGAAAGTTCTGGAACTAGGAGATGTATTAGAGGGGGGTTCATCAATTGGGAAGCTGCATTATGAGATTGATATTGATTCATTAACTCGGCATATCTTCATAACAGGTGTTACAGGAAGTGGAAAATCGAACACTTGTCGCCGGATGATCCTTGAATTGATGGAGCGGAATATCAATTTCATGGTGGTAGAACCAGCAAAAGATGAATATATGCAAATGGCTTTGGCAATAAATCAGGCAGGAGGTTATAAGAAAAAAATCGCTGTCTTTTCTCCCGGATGTAAAGAATGGAGAGGTCTAAAGTTAGACAGTCTGCATTTGAATCCATTTGATATTGTACAGGTACCCGGAGCCGCGACCCAGGTGATGGCTCATTTAGATC
>Ga0255413_1028_pt1 | contig 11035 bp, 14 predicted proteins | sample ANMaggSeSYBR01K5_FD_182651 | JGI IMG/M metagenome (GOLD analysis project Ga0255413, IMG submission 182651) | Sediment cell enrichment communities from methane seep in Santa Monica Basin, California, United Staets - ANME aggregate JGI... | ecosystem: Environmental > Aquatic > Marine > Cold seeps >... | reverse complement strand
TGGTAGATAAACATTTAGATGATTTCGCAAAAAAAATTTGTGAAACACGCGATCAATTAGAGCGGGAGATCATACAGACATTTCCATGGGTGAAAGTCAACGGAGATCTGGAAAACCGCCTTCCGAATACAAGCAATATCAGCTTTAAAGGTATTGAAGCAAATCTCATCCTTTCCGAACTAGTAAATGTTGCAGCTTCGGCGGGTGCGGCATGCCATACCGACCGGGTGGATATTTCACATGTGTTAGAGGCGATGCATATCCCTTCCGAAATTGCGATGGGAACGATCCGTTTTTCCACCGGTAGGATGACAACCAGCGCAGACATAAAACTGGCAGCAAAAGAGATCATACATGTTATCAAGAAACTTAAGCCATCTGCTCAAGGAGAGAATACCTCGGTTGAGAAAGAAGAAGTTCGTTTAACTCAATATACGCGAGGATTAGGATGTGCGTGCAAAATGCGGCCTCAGTTATTAGAAGCTGTTCTGGCAAAAATGCCAACACCATCTGACAGCAGGATCCTGGTGGGAACGGAAACAGGCGATGATGCTGCTGTATTCTCACTAAATAAAGATTTAGCATTGGTTCAAACTGTTGATTTTTTTACTCCCATTGTAGATGATCCTTACCAATTTGGCGCTGTCTCTGCCGCAAATTCTCTCAGCGATATTTATGCGATGGGCGCTACCCCGTTATTTGCGCTTAGTGTTGTTGGTTTTCCCAGCAGCCGTTTACCCATTTCTGTGTTAGAGGAAATCCTATGCGGCGCTTATGACAAAGTGGCTGAAGCTGGGATTGCAATCATAGGGGGACATACTGTGGATGATACAGAGCCAAAATTTGGATTGGTTGTCACAGGATCTATTAACCCGAATAAAATCCTATCAAACGCGAATGCACAACCTGGTGATAAATTAGTACTCACTAAACCAATTGGTACAGGAATCATTACAACGGCGATCAAACAGGGAATGGCCTCAGAAAGAGATTCCAAAGAAGTTTTCCGTGTGATGTCACAATTGAATAACACAGGTGCTGAGTTGCTGAAAACAATTCGTGCCCATGCCTGCACAGATATCACTGGTTTTGGTTTGTTGGGACATCTTTTAGGACTGGTGTGGGGTTCACACGTAAGCGCAATCATTTCAGCGGATTCTGTACCTATGCTTGAGAATGCTTATTCTTTAGCGGCTTCCGGAATTATTCCGGGGGGGACAATAAATAATCAGAACTATACAAATCCTTTTACTAAATACGTAAAAAATATATCTGCTACAACCAGTCTGCTGTTGAATGATGCGCAGACTTCTGGTGGATTGTTGGTCAGCTTAGATGAGAAAAATACTGTAAAATTCATCGAATTGATGAAGAAGAAAGGTATTCCTGTGTTTATAATAGGCGAAATAATTCCAGAATGTGAACCACGGATCTTAGTTCGATGAGACTCATGACAAAAAAACTGGATTCTAATCAAAAAGCTTCTCTTCAGATTCTGATCACAGCAATTCTATGGGCAACTACATTTGTTGTGGTAAGGATTGGCGTGAGTGAGATCGGTCCGCTTTCATTGGCTGGACTACGGTTCTTTACAGCCGGTTTGCTATTGTTACCTTTCTTGCTGATGAAGAGAATTCCAACTAATGAAATAAAAAGGAATATCCTCCCACTCGCATTGGTGGGAATCCTTTCATATGCTATTGGAAACGGATCCTTGAATTACGCACTTCAATTTCTTCCTGCTACACTTGTTTCGTTCTTAATGGGTTTTACTACTCCTTTAATTTTATTATTCAGTATCCTCTGGTTGAAGGAAATCCCAACTCCCGTTCAAATTGCGGGGCTGGTGATTGTATTATTTGGGGTCATTCTATATTTCTATCCTCAACAAATACCATTTCGCGCAAACGGATTTGGCATCCTTATGCTTGGATTACTTGTATTTGCTTTACAAACAACACTGTTAAGATTTCTCGCTAGAGCGAAGAATATCCATACGATCACACTTACAACGATCCCTTTAATTATCGGGGGAGGTGTTTTACTCATTATCTCGTTTTTTGTAGAAGGTTTCCCAGTTATTTCACAAAAAACTGTTTTAATATTGGTTTATCTGATATTTTTTAATACTATCATGGGGCAGCTTTTATATAGTAGTGCGATCGCTGAAATAACTGCTATACAGGTAAATCTTATACTTAATTTATCTCCTTTTTTTACCGCAATTTTTGCGTGGTTTTTATTGGGAGAGCAATTAGGAAAATTACAAATTGCGGCTATGACGGCAGTTTTCATAGGTACTTATTTAGTTCAGAAGACACCTGGAAACCCATCTCATTAGCTATATCTTACTTCTAATATTTGTCTAAAAGAGAAAACAATCAGACATTATTATCATTTAAAAGAATGGAGAAAATGATGAAAAATCGATTGTTTTTATTAACCCTTACTAGTATGCTTTTTTTCGCTGCTTGTTCTCCCGTAACTTCTGATGTTGTGGATTCAACCGAGGAGATTGTTGTTGAAGAAACAACTCCTGAAGAAGAGGAAATCCAACAAGAGCTAGCATCCATTGATAGCGATGCGGTGGAAGTGAGTTTTTCGCAGGATGTGTGGCCAATTCTCGAAGAATATGCGTTGGCTGCGCATGGTGGAAAGGGTGGAGTGTTTCTAGAGAGCTATATGGATATTATGGAGTATATTGAACCAGGAAATCCCGAAAGCAGCTTACTCTACCGAGCCGTGATAGGTGATGGTATGAAGCAAATGCCACCCGGAAATCCGCTTCCCGATGAATTGATCCAGACAATTTATAATTGGATAGAACAGGGTGCGAAAGAAAACTAAGAAAAATCCCCGCGCAGAAATAGCGGGGATTTGTTCAATTGATCCTTAGTAAAGCAAAGATTTATACTGCTTGATGTTTTCAACAGGTTGTGGGTAGGTCATTTTAAGTTTCTTCAAGGCTTCTGTTATGATTTTGATGATCACATAATCACGATACCAATTTCGATTTGCTGGAATAACATACCATGAGGCACGAACAGTGGAGGTTTTTATCAGGACGTCTTCATAAGCTCGCATATAGTCATCCCACATTTTCCTTTCATCTATATCCTTTGGATTGAACTTCCACTGTTTTTCATTTATTTCAATTCGTTCAATAAAACGCTCTTTCTGCTCTTCTTTGGAGATATGTAGGAAAAAATTTCAGTATTGTGGTTCCCTCATCAGTTAGAGTTTTTTCAAAATTACGAATATGTTCGTAGCGGGTCCGCCATACTCTCTCTGAAACTAATTGATGGACTCTGACAACAAGAACATCCTCATAATGCGATCTATTAAAGATAACGATTTCCCCGCTCTTGGGTGTTTGTTTGTGGATGCGCCACAAATAATCATGTCCAATTTCTTCTGGTGTAGGTACTTTGAAACTGGCCACACGTACACCCTGGGGATTCACTCCCTGAAAAATGGAGCGAATAGTGCCATCTTTTCCGCCGCCATCCATCGCCTGAAGTACGATCAGGACTTTATGCTTTTGTTCGGCATACAGCAGGCGCTGAAGATTGATTAATTCCTTGCGGAAGTCCTTTGTCGTTTTCTTTGCCTCTTTTTTGCCTGATTTCCACAACTTAGTATCATTAGGATCGAAATCGATAAGTGAGACTTTCTTTCCTTCCTGGATCTGATAAGCGTGCATTTATCACCTCCTGTTTAGTGATTAACTGATAAGATTTTTCGCATCACCTGGGGTTCCTTGGTAAGCAATCCGGGAAGCAGGCAGACGTTGTACAAGCAGTGCCCAATTTTTGTTTATATTGAAAACTCGTTCGAAGATTGGAAGCGCTTCATTTACTTTCCCAGTTTCAGCCAATGTTACTGCATGCCAGAATGGCAGTTCTTCAATATCGGGTGCTAATTTGGCTGCTTGTTGGTATTTAATCTTGGCTGCTTCATTCTTGTTCTTGGATAGAAGGTCATCTCCTTCATTCATCAAGTCATAGGCGTATTGGATATCTAATAATCTCTTGAGTTCGAGAATTGGATCAGGATGGTCATCCACGCGAAGATCTGTAAAGATATTTTTCCACGGTGTATCATCTTTGATATTCTCAGAAACAAGCAGTGAAGCACTCTGCTTTCCTCTGATATCACCACCCGCTGCTTGGGCTGCCTGCAGAGCTGAAAGCAAGCGGTTAGCCAGGTTGCCCTGAGAATTTTCAAATGCGCTTGCCATCGCTGACCAAACTGTGTTATTTAGCATCATATTTGCTTGAGCGGAAAAAGAATCGCCGATTTGATGGCCAGCCTCTGCGATACAGCGTTTTCCTGTATGTGCGGCTACATTCCCCTGAGCGTCAACCACGGCTACCTGGCGCAGCTCTTTTCCGTCATCTGCTTCAAGTAATTCATTCAATGCTTGCTGAGCGGGTTTGCCGTCCCGAAGCAGGGCTAGCCCTTTGGGACCATAACTTACTTCAACCATCGATTGGGTTGCGATTAATCCCACACCCGATTCGATCCATGGGCATAGAGCACCAACCGCAAACCAATGAGATTGGACAGCGACACCAATTTGATTTGTTTTTCTATCCATAGCAACTATCGAGTAGGTATGAAAAAAAGTCATCTAAATCTCCTTCATGTTGATGACCAGCGCGCATAAATTGCCTGATGGATTTTTCTTCCTGAGGACTTTTCCTGCTGGATCAGATTGCCGTATTCTAGCTTTCCTGAAAAATCACTCATCAGGTTTTGAAGCCAATAGGATAAATCATCTGAAGAATGATCTATATTATAGGCAGTAATAATGAATAGAATTGGGTCATTGTTTAATAATTCACCACATAGAGTTAATAAATTCGTAACTGATTTTTCAAATTTCCAGATCTCACCTTTTGGTCCCCGACCAAATTTTGGGGGATCCAGGATAATTCCATCATATTTTCTTCCCCGCCTAATTTCCCTTTTGATAAATTTAAGCACGTCATCAACAATCCATCGTACTGGTTTATCTGCGAGATTGGATAAAGATAAAGAATTTTTACCTATTTTCATTGCTTTACGGGACGCGTCAACGTGTGTTACAAATGCACCCGCGCGGGCTGCAAATAGGGAGGCTATGCCTGTGTATCCAAAGAGATTTAGGATATTTGGTTTCTTGTTTGATGCGTTTGTCTTCACCTCGATCCAACGCCAATTTTCTATCTGTTCTGGAAATAACCCAATATGGCGGGATTTGGAAATGTTCAGAACAACATGCAGATCGTCGATGCTTATTGACCATGAAGGTTTTTTTTTAGTTCGGAAAGTCCATGATCCTGTTTTTTCACCCTTAGAAAGAGTAAATTCCGCGTCTGCGGAGTCCCAAGTCCTCTTTTTAAGGGATGGCTTCCAGATTGCCTCTGGTTCAAAACGAATGAGATGATACAGTCCAAAACGTTCTAGCTTTTCCTTATTACCGCTGTCTAGCAATTCGTAGTCCGCCCAACCGGTAGTCGTTAAATTATTATTCTCTCGATCGCATTTGTTATTTTTTGTTTTTCATGTCTGGATTGGTTAATATTTTCAGTATACCAACAGTATGGTACTTTTGCTGGTTTTTCTAACAAGGTATAATCCTCAACATTTGAATGATATGGATGAATACGATTTCGATCGCATTATAGATAGAAGAGGATCTAACGCAATAAAATGGGATCTTTTTAGTGAAGAGGTTCTTCCATTATGGGTGGCAGATATGGATTTTGCCTCACCAACGGAGATTATCTCAGGGATCCAAGCACGATTAGATCATCCGATCTTAGGTTATCAAAGCCAAGATGTAGAATTATTGGATGTAATCAGTGATTGGATTTTCAAACAGCATGGTTGGAAAATAGCATCTGAGGATATTCTTCTAATGTCGGGGCGTTGTTGCCGGATTTAATTGGGCAGTGCGCAGCTTTGCTGAAATTAACAATTCGATCATTTTCCAAACACCAGTCTATTTTCCTTTTTTTAAGGTTTCCGAGAATAACAATGTCCGGCAAATTACTGTCCCGCTGAAGAACACCATAAATGGATATGAAATTGATTTTGATGATTTTGAGGCAAGAATTAGAGATGATACACGCATTTTTATATTATGCAATCCCCATAATCCTGTTGGTAGAGTTTTCCGAAAGAAAAGAACTTGAACGTATGGGAGAGATTTGTCTGGCTCACAATATAATTATATGTTCGGATGAAATTCACTGTGATCTGGTATATCCAGGGCATAAGCATTTACCGATCGCATCTCTTTCCGAAGAATTTGCAATGAACACCATCACATTAATGGCACCAAGTAAAACGTTCAATATTCCCGGATTGCATTTTTCATTCGCAGTAGTACAAAATGAAATACTTAGGAAAAAAATGACTAGTACACGAAATGGCATAATCGGAGATCCGAATATATTGGCTCAATCTGCCGCAAAAGCAGCATATGAACACGGAAGAGGATGGCTGGAAACGTTATTAAAATATTTAGATCAAAACCGTCAACTGGTTGTTGAATTCATCAAGGAGAATATTCCAGAGATAAGAGTCCATTCTCCAGAAGGTACCTATTTGGCATGGCTGGATTGCAGTGCATTAAACCTTGAACAAGGCCCCTTCAAATTTTTTTTGGAAAACGCGAAGGTTGCTCTGAACGATGGAGAGATGTTTGGTGGTAACAGCAGAAAATTTGTCCGTATAAACTTTGGATGTCCCAAATCAGTGTTAATGGATGCTTTGAATAAGATGTCTAATTCCATTCGAATGGCAGAGCATTAAGTAGATAAACATGGAAACGAGTAAAGAAAATCAAAACAATTCCTGTTTTAGAGGGTGTTTAAATTTAATCGGAGGAGCCGTGGGAGTTATTATTGTATTGCTATTGGTTTCTCTTATCGGATACCTTTTCCTTCGTGTTGCTGGCGCTTATCTGATTATTGCTGATGATCTAACTCCTGTGGATACAATCATAATCATGGGCGGCGGTGATGAGGGGCGGATGAATGAGGCTTTGGAGTTGTATCATGAAAAATACGCGCGTATCATCGTTCTAACTGAAACTGGCGTACGTATTGAAGAATTCGACTACATGCAGAGTTTTGACCTTCGTATTCAATTATTGAATAATGGCGTTCCAAGTGGGAATATATTGATAACAGATTCTGAAGTAACCAGTACTTTAGAGGAGGCATATGCAGTCAAACAATTGCTTGAAAGGCGGCAATTTTCTTCTGCCATCATTGTCACAGACCCTTACCATACAAAAAGAACGTCAATCATCTTCAATGATGTTTTTTCTGAACAAGACATAAAGCTGTACTTTCGCCCGGTAACTCCATCCTGGTACAACTCCCGGACGTGGTTCCTTAGCCCTAGTGGTTGGAAATTTACCATCCTGGAGTATGTAAAATTGTTGGCTTATAGATTGGGTTAATAGAATTAGACAGATCAAGTGCCTGTGTTCTTAGGCATCTTCCCCCTTTTTAATAACCGACTGGAATTACTTCTGATGCTTGAAGACTTTTTAGACTTTTATTAATCTTGAATTCCACAATCTGACCTTGTTTTAGAAATTCAGCGGCCACCCATCTTAATGACAGAATAATTGACAAAGACATCTTTTCTATCATCTAGATCAATTAAACTATGTCTTTGGAAAGATTGAATAATTTTATTGATCCTGTGAATCGTTCAGACATGCTTGTATCTACGCCGATGCATCTAGCGTATAAACTGTAAATGTAGAAGATAATTTTTCGTATGGATAGAAGTCAAATCCAAATTAGATGTGAGATTACCAATGACAAAAATTTTATGTCAAGTGTGAAGAATTTATAATTTTTATTTCGATTATATAATTATCAATGATGCGTTTTCTGATGGATACAAATCAACGGCCGCTACTTTTTATAATTTTTGTCATATTTAGCTTGGCGTTCATTCTCGCTTGCCAATTTTCCATACTTCCCAATGCAAGTGGGGATCTTATCTTTGTCGATGATTTTTCTACACCGAATGAAAACTGGGATATATGGGATAAACCTGATGAGTCAGCCGCCAGTTTTTTTGAGGATGGTTTGATCATAATAGTGAGCAAACCCAATCTGGATATCATCACCACAAACAAATTCTCTTATCCAGATGTGCTGATTCAAACGACTGCACAGAAAAGATTGGGTACAAACGATAATGCTTACGGGATCGTTTGCCGTTATCTCAACGATAAAAATTACTATGGTTTTTTGGTCTCATCAGATGGGTATTATGGTATTGTAAAAGTGGTCGAAGGGGATTACAAACTGCTTTCTTCCAAGAATATGGAGTTCGATGAAAGCATCCACCAAGGTAGAGGGGAGAACAGCATATCAGCGAAATGCGAAAGTAATACTTTGACGCTTTCAATAAATAGCGTTGAAAAAACCAGCGTAATTGATGAGGATCTTGTGGCGGGAAAGAGTGGTTTGATAACCGGATCTTATTCAGGAGCAGATGAAACTGCTGTTCTGTTTGATAATTTTCTTATAATGGTTCCTTGAATGAAGATATTTTTAGACACCATTGGCTGCCGATTGAATCAGAGCGAGATTGAAAAAATTGCGGCGGGGTTGCGAGATGCAGGGCATGATGTGGTTGGGAATGCGTCAAACGCGGATTTGGCAATCGTAAACACATGTGCAGTTACTTCAGCGGCAAGCGCGGATTCAAGGAAGGTCATCCGGAGAATTGCAAATTCGGGTTGCAAAGAGATCTTTGCCACTGGATGCTACGCAACAATTGATCCGCTTGCAGTCAAAGGGTTACCGGCGGTTGTAGGTTTGTATAAAAATAATAAAAAGAATTGCATAATCTCAGATTTAAACAGTAAACACTCAAACTCATCTTTGCTTCCAAATATCAGAAAACCTCTCCCTGGTAAAAAGTGGAGAACGAGAGCATTCATCAAAGTACAAGACGGATGTGATAACCAATGCACTTTTTGCATTACGAGAATCGCTCGCGGTAAAAGCCATTCACAAACGGAAGATGAGATTATTAATGACATAGAAGCTGCATTATTGGGAGGTGTTAAGGAAATAGTTTTAACAGGGGTGAATCTAGGTTCTTGGGGAAAAGATCTTGAAGGTGGATTTTCTCTTTCTAAACTGATTAATAAAATCTTAATAACGTATTCGCCCCACCGAATCCGATTATCCTCATTGGAACCATGGGATATTAATGAATCTTATTTCCCGATTTTCAATCATCCAGCATTTTGTCGGCATCTCCACCTGCCACTACAGGCAGGTTCAGATGTAATTTTACGAAGGATGGGGAGAAAGATGTGTACAGATGAGTTTCAAGCGCTTGTAAATAGAATTCGATCACGTGTTTCTGAAATAGCCATTACAACAGACATTATGGTAGGGTTCCCTGGAGAAACAGAAAAAGAATTCGAAGAAAGTTTATTTTTTATAAAAGAAATGAATTTTACAGGTGGTCATGTTTTTAGATATTCCGTCAGACCAAGCACAGTGGCCGCAAAATTTGATTACCCTGTTCCAGAAATGGAAAAGAAAATTAGAAGTAGACAAATGCGGCATGTGATTTCTGAATCAGAAATTGAGTATAAGAAAAAATTCATTGATCGGGAAGTGTCTGTGCTATGGGAAAAGGCGGAAAAGTTTGGAAATGGAGATTTCTTATTAAGCGGATTGACGGGAAACTACCTTCGCGTAAATGCTGTAGCGAACGAAGATCTGCAGAATGTGATATCAAACGTTTATATCGAGGAGATCAAGGCAACCCATCTTTTTGGAAAAATTACCTCTTAGAAACTTATGCGATTTATCTAACAATAAGATTTTTTAGATTGGAATAAAAAAATCTTAAAGATTTGTGTATGGTATAATTCCCAAGTTATTTTAATGGGTAGAGGTAAATAAATTTATGCCAAAAAGGACTTATCAACCCCGCGTTAAGCATCGTTTGAGAGTACATGGTTTTAGAAAGCGTATGAAATCAGCCGATGGTCGGAACGTGTTGAAGCGGCGGCGCCTAAAAGGTCGATATCGCTTAGCAGTAAAAAAGAATAATCACACAAAGAATACCCGCTGGTAAACGAAAAATTGATCTATTTTAAATAAAATCGATGGGAGTGAATTACGGGTCAATAAATGAAACGTAATTTTCGTTTAACACGAACAAAGGATTTTACTCGTGTTAAAAAGGAAGGCAAAACCAGGCATCATAAGTTTGTTGTCCTTGTGTTTATTCCAAACAACATGGAACATTCGAGAGCAGCATTTATTGCTAGCAAAGCAGTGGGCAACGCAGTCATGCGAAACCTTGTAAAGAGAAGAATGAAAGCTTGTGTCGCAAATTCATGGAGTAATGTAAAATCAGGATGGGATCTGGTTTTTTATGCTAGAACTGCTGGTGCAACGGCAAGTTATAATGATTTGCGGGAAGCGATCAGTGTATTGATTTTAAAAGCTGGCCTTATCATTGATAAATAATTAAATGTTAATTGAACAAGATTATTCGAAAGAGCCCTCAATAAGGGATTTTAAGGTAACAATCTTAAATATCCCGCAATTTTTGATTCTAGCTCTTATCCGGTTTTACCAAAAAATAATTTCTCCCGGGCTTCCTGGCAATACTTGCAGGTTTTATCCTACCTGTTCACATTATGGTTATCAAGCTGTATATAAATATGGTGCAATAAAGGGTTTTTTTATAGCAATTTACAGGGTTTTCCGATGTAACCCTTTTAATCCGGGCGGGTATGACCCTGTACCATAAATTAAATATATTAGGAACAAGGAAAATATGAAAAAGAAAAATTTTATAACCTTATTAATTCTCTCAAGTCTGCTTCTCCTTTTCGCTGGATGCACAAGAGTAGGTACAGCATCAAGTTGGCCTGGATATTCCATTAATAATGAAATCGCGTATCTTTCCCATGAATCTCAAACCTATGCAATAGATTTAAAAAACGGTGTTCCATTATGGAAATATCCATCAGATAAGG
>Ga0255413_1027_pt1 | contig 11057 bp, 6 predicted proteins | sample ANMaggSeSYBR01K5_FD_182651 | JGI IMG/M metagenome (GOLD analysis project Ga0255413, IMG submission 182651) | Sediment cell enrichment communities from methane seep in Santa Monica Basin, California, United Staets - ANME aggregate JGI... | ecosystem: Environmental > Aquatic > Marine > Cold seeps >... | reverse complement strand
TCATCAAGACTCCCATCGCCTAATGTGCCATACATGCGGTTACATACGAAACCTGATGAAAAAATGTCCGGAATGCGGCAGTATACGTATCCGCCAATATGGTATGGGTACAGAACGAGTAGAACAGGCGCTCCTCGAGTTGATCCCTTCAGCCCGGATTTTGCGCTGGGACGCGGACACGGCTGCTGGAAAACGATCTGAAGCGATCATTCTTTCCCATTTTAAACGGCATAATGCAGATGTGCTGATTGGGACCCAGATGTTGGCAAAGGGATTGGATCTTCCCCTGGTTACGCTGATGGGCGCAATTATGGCTGATGTAGGATTGAATTTTCCAGATTACCGCGCAGGAGAACGGGCATTTCAACTCCTGACACAGGTTGCAGGCCGTGCAGGAAGAAGTCGATTAGGCGGAAGAGCAATCCTACAGACTTTTCAGCCGGAACACTATGCGATACAACATGCAGCTGAGCATGATTTTACCGGATTTTACCGCGCGGAGTTAGCTCACAGAAGAGACCTGCAGTACCCGCCCTTTTCCAGCATTATCCGATTTGAAACACGTGACCTTGACAAGAAAACAGCGGAAGAACGGGCAATGGATCTTGCCTCGAAAATTTCAGAGATATTAGAAGACAATGCGGACAGAACCCTGCAGATGATTGGCCCCGCACCGCCATATTTTGGAAAAAGAAGTGGATATTACCGTTGGCAGATAATTCTAAAAGGAAACCGACCTGAAAAGCTTGTAAGACAATTGAAGTTGGATGGCTGGCGGATTGATGTGAATCCGCCAAGCCTATTATAAAAAAGCCCGCATTAGCGGGCTTCCTGCTTGATCAATTCTTTTTATTGCAATACATGCCAGGGGTTTACAAAACCGCCATTCTGGCGCACTTCAAAGTGCAGGTGGGCACCTGTTGAGTTTCCGGTAGAACCGCAGAAGCCGATTGGGATCCCCTGTGTGACACTCTGCCCGCAAGCCACATTAAAACCGTTTAAGTGGGCATAAAGGGTGAGATATCCATTCTGATGATCGATAGCAACAAGGTTGCCGTATCCACCGCTGATCGGGCCCGCGTAAATAACAACACCAGAATCGGAAGCAAAGATGGAATCGCCCTGGAAGCATTTGGCATCAATCGCCTGATGGCCGCTCCAGTAATCATTACCGGTAATCTCTCCATAGTAGGGAGTAGGCCAGACGAATGAGTATGACCCGTAGGAGCCACCGCTGGGCGTGCATGATCCAGGTCCGGCGATTTGCGCAGTTACGCCGGCATCGTCACCAGCTACAACCGGTACAACCCAGGGCTGCAAAGGACGATACCCATCAGGTATCATCAGAAGTGTACCTGGTTCGATGACTGGATCGGTTATATCGAGATTATTGCCGGGGTAGAGGAGAATATCGTCTACGGATGCGTGGTATTTGGCAGCAATCTCATCCAGCTCATCCCACTCTTTCCATTGATAGAGGATGCCGTTCACTGGAGGGATCTTCAATTTCACACCAACGGAAATTAAGTGCGGGTCATCATTGAGGGTATCTGAATTTGCCCACAAGACACTTTCCGGTTCTACCTCATAGCGTTCGGCGATGCCAAAGAGAGAATCTCCCGCAGTCACAGCATATTCAACCACTTCCTTGCGGGAACCAACTGGTAGAATAGTATCAGGATTCGCGCTGCGTTCAACGAATTCAAATGATTTTGAAGGCGCGAAATCCGGTAAAGAAGAAACACCTGTGCTGTCAGCTAGCCGGCCTGGCCTGCTGATGAAAGCAAAAAGTGATTGCCCTGAAAAATATTGGAATAGGGAGAAACCCATTAATCCAACCATGAGCCCAGCGATGGCCCAGGTCGCAGTTATCAACCAGGGGGGGTATTCGCGTCCTACCTGATTCTTTTCAGGTTTTTCCTCTTTCTTTTTAAAGAAAGCCATTTTACTTCTCTGCAGTTAATGCTTCTAAAAACTCGATATTGTTCTTGGTCTTTTTCATCTTGTTAATAATAGCATCTGAAGCAACCGCGATATCCATCCCTGCACCATGAGGGGGGTTGCTGATCATCTGGATGTACATGCGGCGCATGAGCCAGACCTGTTTGAGAATATCAGGGCTGATAAGAAGTTCTTCACGTCTGGTGGATGACCGTTCTATATCGATAGCCGGGAAAATGCGCCGTTCCTGCAGGCGGCGGGAAAGATGCAATTCCATATTTCCAGTACCTTTAAATTCTTCATAAACCACATCATCCAGGCGAGATCCTGTATCTATCAACGCAGTAGAGATGATTGTCAATGAGCCGCCATTCTCAATGTTTCGAGCAGCGCCGTAGAAACGCTTTGGTGGGTATATCGCGGAGGGGTCCATACCACCGGAAAGTGTTCGACCAGATGGGCTTACCACGAGGTTATACGCACGAGCTAAACGGGTGAGGCTGTCCATGAGAATAACGACATCATGGCCGATCTCCACGAGCCGCTTGGCACGGTTAAGTGTTATTTCAGCTGTGCGCACGTGCGCTTTAACAGGTTCGTCAAAGGTGGAGGCAATCACTTCTCCTTCAACAGAGCGGTCCATATCGGTAACTTCTTCAGGGCGTTCGCCGATGAGACTGATCATCAGGTTGATCTCCGGATAATTTTCAGAGATAGCATTAGCGATTTCCTTAAGGATTGTGGTTTTTCCTGCTTTAGGAGGAGAAACTATCATCGCGCGTTGACCGCGGCCAATAGGCGCGATCATGTTAATCAGGCGGTTTGATGGGACATTCTTCTTGGTTTCTAGATCGATAAGCTGGTCAGGAAAGATAGGTGTGAGATCTGCGAATTTGATGCGGTTTTTAGATTCCTCAATAGGTGTCCCATTGACGGATTCAACATGCACAAGTCCATAATGGCGCTCGGATTCCCGCGGGGGGGCGAATTTTACCAAAAACAAGATCACCATTTCTTAGGTCTAAACGGCGCAGTTGCGCTTGCGAAACATAGATATCGTTCTTGCTCATCTGATAGTTCTCGCGTAGAAAGCCAATACCTTCGGGCATGACCTCAAGGATGCCGCCACCTTTCTCAACTTTTCCCGCTCCATCTTCGCTGCTTTCTTCCACTGTCCGACTAGCGATGGAGACCATGAGGTATTCTTTTTTGCGCTTTATGGCGTCTGGAATGCCGAGTTCCTCCCCCATTTTTCGCAATTCAGATAATGGTTTTAATTCTAATTCTGCAATTTTCATTATAAATAACCTATTTCCCGATATAAATGTGATATATCAAAGCGCCGCCCATGATTGAAGTCCGTGATTAGAAAAGCTTATTTTTCATTCATTTGGGATTTTCTGGGCAATTATAAAATATCTTTATTGATCTGCCCAGTTTGAAACGATCTGCTTGTTTGTTGCGTTCGCATTATATCACGCTTAAAAAACACCTGCAAGTAAGAAAACCATCATATTTTTCACAAATATTCACGAAGTTCCCGGCTGCGTGTTGGATGACGAAGTTTACGCAGCGCTTTGGCTTCTATCTGGCGAATACGTTCCCTTGTCACATTGAAGTAATTACTGACTTCTTCAAGCGTATGATCTTTACCATCAATCAAGCCAAACCGTAATTCCAGAACCTGGCGCTCACGATCAGAAAGCGTCCCCAATGTGCTCTGGATCTGAACACGCAGCATTTCGCGAGCGGCAGCATCCATTGGTTCAACCGCCTCATCATCCTCGATAAAATCTCCCAATTGGCTGCTGTCCTCATCACCGATAGGCCGTTCGAGCGAGATGGGTTCTTCTGCGGATTTGAGGATTCGCTGTATTTTTTCGGCAGCCAAATCCCAACGCTCTTGAAATATTTCATCAATAGGGTCGCCATTTCTAAGTGCGTCCTTAATATGTGCTCGGTCTTCTGTGGAAAGCAAATCAAATTCAAGCGCCAGATCTTCGGGTGTCGGATCGCGTCCAAGCTTCTGCACAAGTGAGCGTTGAATACGGAGAAGCTTTGATATGGATTCAAATAAATGTACTGGAATGCGGATAGTACGTGCTTGCTCAGCTATATAACGGCTGATGGATTGGCGGATCCACCAGGTGGCATAGGTGCTGAATTTATAGCCGCGCGCAGGATCGAATTTGGCGATCGCCCTCAAGAGTCCTAAATTACCTTCTTGTATCAGATCAAGGAAGTTGATTCCCCGCCCCAGGTATCTTTTTGCCACACTTACGACTAGGCGTAAATTTGCCCTGATGAGCACGGTTGTGGTTTCATCTGAAAGGAATTCGATATGTTCACATGTCTTCATAAGTATATCTGTGCCTGGAAGATGTTTAACCATCGTACGTTTGGTTGGCAATTTACCTTTTTTCTGAAGATATTCCAAAAGATATATTGCGGTATCATCTGGCAGTAGATAGCTTGCTAAAAAAAATGCATATACTTCCTGGATAAGGCCGTTGATCATTTCTACGCGTACTTCATCGGATATTCTTCTGTTTTCATTCCAATAGATTTCCAAGTAACTGCGTGTATAGGAGGGCTCATTAATATTCCACTGAGCGCGGAGAGCCTGCGCCTCCGCAAGAACCAAACAAAAATCCGGCAGATCAATGGCCTGATTATTCTGACAGAACAACTGTAGATTACTGAATGTTTGGTGAAGATCCGCAAGAACCTGTGTAAATACAACGTTCAGAGCTGCCTGCTCTGAATCCCCATCAAGCTCACGGGTTTTAAGCCAATCAAGCCGTGTGTTTGCTTCGTTACGTGTAGCAAGGCGGAATTCGCTCTCTGCGGTTAGGAGATTAATCTGACCGATCTCCTTAAGATACAGCCGTACGGGGTCTTGAGATAATCCTGAGGAATAGACCGCTTCTGAAGATATTAATGATGATCTTTTTGAAATGATCTGATTATCTTCCTTGTGGTTTTCTTTGTTCATCTTATCATCATCCGGGAAAGATCCAATATCGTTTTCGCCTACCCCAACATCCTGATTGAATCCGTTCACTTCCTGTGACATATCTTGTCTTGTTTATGCATCTTGAAAAATAATTCAGAAAACAAGCATTTTTTAGAGAGCACGCTCTTTTTGTATGCGATTAATTATACATGAGATGAATTTCATTCAATAATTACTGCCTTTGCGAGCGCATGATCCAGCAGACCCCGCTTTTTGATCAAATCTAAAAGGCGGTCTTGAAGAAATAAGTCCTGTTCCCCATTGTCTTCTTCATTTTGGCTGGATTGAAGGAACCGAAAATCTTTTATCTGCTGATTAACCGACAACTGGCGCGCTTGCATCACCAAGCGGGCGGTCTCTTCAAGCTGACGGAGTTCAGAGGTTTTCTCTTCCTCCAAGGTTTTTGGCGCTTGAGAGTGATTGATTTCTGTGAGAATGGATTCTCCTTCCAGTCTTGAAGTGATGAAATCAACAGGATCCAGGTCATCCTGCGAGAGGGAATTAAAAATCATCTTTCCGATTTGCTGGTTCTCCGTACTTGTGAAGTCGTTTACTGTAAGATGATTCAACCCGTTGCTGCGCAGAAAACGGTCAATTTTGTATTTTGATTCCGGCAATTTGATGAGATAGAAAAGGATTTCCCGCTCGATCATGTAAAGCTTTTCTTGCTCATTGAAATAAGGCGACGTAGTACTGGCGGGTTGGCCATTGAATTGACGAATATTTTTTCGGTATCTGCGGGTTCTTGCGGTAGGAACAGCCAAGTCAAGCAGCGCGCGTTCATCCACTTTGAGAACGCGGGCGATCTGCTGGCGGTACGCATCCCTCTCAACCGGGTTTGATATATCTTTTACCAGCGGAAGAATCTGGGCAGTGATGGTGCTTTTAACCTTCGGATCGTCCAAATCTTGGCCGGCTGTCAGAGAATCGAGAACGTGATATATGATCGGTTTGGCGGTCTGTATGATCTGCTCCCAATCATTTGGATCACGGAGAACAATCTCGTCTGGGTCTAGTTCATCTGGCAATGTGCTGACGCGAAGATCAGCCTGTAATCGGGATTCGTGGTGGAGTAGTCCGCGGGCATCAAAAATCGGATCGCTGCTGTGGTCGAGCGCTTCCCGGGCTACTTCGAGTCCCCGCAGGGTTGCTTTCTGACCGGCCGCGTCTGGATCAAGCGCCATGACAAAACGGCGTGTGAAGCGCTTGAGCATGCGCATTTGCACTTCTGTTAGAGCTGTTCCCATTGGGGAGATGACATTCTGGAATCCCTCCTGATGGACAACAATAACATCGAAATATCCTTCAACTATGACCGCCTGATTGGAACTGCGAATGGGTTTGCGCGCTTTATCCAACCCATACAATATATTGCTCTTATCAAAGAGGATGGACTGGGGGGAATTAATGAATTTGGGAATATCGTCTGGGTCGAGTACTCGGCCACCAAATCCTGTCATTTGACCTGACATATTTCGGATGGGAAACATGATGCGGTGGCGGAACCGATCGTATACTTTGCCGTCCTGTTTCTCAGTCAATAAACCGGCTTCGATAATATCCTCTACTGGATACCCTTTGTTCTTGAAGTAAGTGAGGACCGCATCCCAGCTTTTTAGAGCGTATCCGAGTTCCCAAACCTCTTCTGTTTCCGGTTTGATACCGCGTTTTTCGCTCAAGTAGGTGCGTGCTTCCTTTCCGGTGTCGGTGTTCATCAATTGATGTCGATAGAAAACAACTGCTTCTTCAAGGAGCTTGCGTAAATAATCTTCCCGCTCATTCCGCTCTTTTTTTTGCGGTGTTAGTGGTTCTAATTGGATACCGGCACGGTCAGCAAGCATTTTTAATGCTTCGCGGAAATCCACACCCTCTTTTTTCATTACGAATCGATAAATATCCCCACCCTCATTGCATTCACCGAAGCAGCGCCATGTACCTGTTTCCGGAAAAACAACGAATGCGGGTGTGCGGGTATTGGCATGAAAAGGACAGAATCCAGTGTAATTCTTACCGCTTCTGCGCAGTTTTACAGATTCGGAAACAATATCTACAATATCAAGTTGATTTTTAATCTCATCAATTGTATTCATTACTAATTTACGATAATCATCTTTAATGTGGTTTTACTTTAATAGAAAAGTTACAGGATGGCAAGGGTGATTGCTGTTTTGTCAGGCTAAAACGCCCGTGTTCATTTTTGCTGGCGGCTCAGAATTAGTGTGAGAGCTTTCTCGTCAAGGCCATCTGATTCGGCAGTAATGGTTGTGCTTCCATTCACCATACTGGTTACAATATTGCAGTGAACCTGTTCACCTTTGTGTTTGCCCTGAGCGAGCAACAAGCGGGCCAACTCTCATGTCTACTATTCCTCTAAGCTGGCATGCGGCACAGACTGGATGTCCGCACCATAAATTACTTTATCGGTTTTTCCCTGAATTGTTTTTTCCTTGAATGGAGGCTATCATAATCATCTTTTCTTAGAACCCTTCCAGCTGGGAATAATCTGCCGTTCCGGCAGACAGAGTGGAAATTTTCTGCAGGATAGCAAGCCGATTTTCTTTGACTACTGTGTCCTTATCCATTACGAGCACGTTATCAAAAAATTGGTTGATTTCAGGTACCATCTGTTCAACCTCGGTTATAAACGCATTCACTGTGCCGGCTTTTGACACGATGGGCACCGCTTTTTCAACACTTTCCAGCAGTGCTCTCTCTTCATCCATAATGAGTTTTTCCGGTTTTACTTTGAACGATTCTGATATATCTCGGGTAATGCGCACGCAACGCGAGAAAGCGGGAAGGATGGTGGACCATTCATCTTTTTCTACCCATTCGCCCAACTCAATCACTCCGGTTAAGGCGGCAAAAGGATTGGCTCCCTGTTCTGCCAGTACGGCATTGACGACATCGTAGCGATAACCTTCATCAAGAAGGATGTTCTGCAAACGCCCGACAATGAAGTTAAAACAAGCCTGCTGTTGGTCAGGTGAGACTGAGACTGGTTGGAAGGAAGACACCCAACCAATAACCTTCATGAGGTCAAAAACCACTTTCGCCTGAATGAGATTCTGCACCAACCCAATAGCCGCTCGGCGCAAACCGAACGGGTCTTTGGTACCGGTTGGTGCCATACCAACCGCGAATAAACCAACCAGAGAATCAAGCCGGTCCGCTAAACCAACCACCAAGCCCGGCATGGATTTTGGGAAAATGCCGCCTGCCTGTCGGGGAAGGTAGTGATCTTCGATCGCCTGAGCAGTTGGCTGGTCTTCTCCATCACGCAGCGCATAATACTTGCCAACTGTACCCTGCAGGGAGGTCATTTCCACAACCAAATCGGTAACAAGGTCAGCTTTGCATAACTGCGCTGCACGGACCGCAACCTTTTTATCCTTTGTGGATAATCCAAGGTCAGCCGAAATCTTTATGGTAATATCAGAAACACGCTCGGATTTAGCGCGCATAGATCCTAATTTTGGGTGAAAAGTTAAAGAATCAAGCTTCGGCAAAAAATCTTCCAGTTTATGATAGCTGTCTTCACGCATGAAAAATGCGGCATCCGCAAAGCGGGCTTGAATAACCTCTTCATTCCCGTGGGCAACAATATCCAGGTGCCGGTCATCCCCATTACGCACAGTAATGAAATGTGCCATCAGTTTGCCTTCTTTATCATACACGGGAAAATAGCGCTGATGTTTTTTCATCACACCCACAAGCACTTCAGGGGGCAGTTCAAGATGTGAGCGGTCAAAATTACCCAAAAGAGCAGATGGGGCTTCTACAAGATTATTTACTTCGGAAAGAAGGCTTTTATCAATATCAGTGGATGCTTTTACCGATTCGAGCAATTTCGCAACCTGCTCATTAATGATCTGCTTTCTCTCGTTGCTATCGATGATGATCCCCTGCGATGTGAGAAATGAAAAATAATCTTTCACGTTTTTAAGGGAATATTCCTCAGCGGAGGAAAAGCGTAAACCGCGAGTGGTTTTGCCAGCTGTTAACCCCGCATAATCAAACATCATTTCTGCGCTGCCGTATAATCCTACTAACCAGCGGATAGGCCGCGAGAATGCTATCCCACTCTCATTCCAGCGCATCGACTTGTTAAAGTGGATACCAGCAACTAATTCAGTAAGCTTTTCCGGTAGAGTATCACTGATCGATTGGCCTTTTTCATGAACCTTTGCGATCAGATACTCACCGCCGTCAATAATTTTTTTTGTAAGGTCCGTAATTTCAAGCCCTTTACTGCGCGCAAAGCCAATGGCGGCGGATGTGGGTTTGCCGTCCTTATCGAAGGACCGGTCTGCGGGCGGACCCTTTAGTTCGAAGGTCTGATCTTCCTGGCGAGATGATAGAGCGCGAATATGCACAACAAGGCGACGAGGTGTACCCAATACCATCACCTCATTAAAAGATAATCGCAAGCTATTAATCATTTCCGGCACAGCTTTTTTTAGTTTGGAAAGCGCTTCTTCCAAGTCCGCGGCAGGAAGTTCTTCAGTGCCGATTTCAACGAGAAGATCGGCGGTTTCCGGCAGATCCGCCTCAGATAGCAAGTTCATTTGTTCTTCATCTGAAGACAGATCTCTAATTTTTACACATTGTATGGTCGGCTTTTTTAACCAGGGGAAACCAAGTTCTTCACGCTGGGCAACGTATGCTTCAGCTGTGCGGCGGGATAAGTCGCGCATGCGTCCAAATAGTGCTTGCCGTTCCGTGACACCAACAGCTCCGCGGGTATCTAGCACATTAAACGTATGCGAACATTTAAGGATGTAATCATACGCGGGCAGGACAAGACCTTTATTCAATGCCAGATCAGCTTCTTTCTCAAAAAGCTCGTACATCTCTCGCAGCCGATCAATATCAGCTTCTTGAAAATAATATATGCTGTGTTCGCGCTCAGCCTGGTAATTGACGTCTCCATAAGTGAAATCAGGACTCCATTGGATATTACGGAAGTTGTAGCTTCCCTGCAGTGCCATCGCAATACGTTCAAGACCATAAGTGATTTCAACGGAAACGGGTTCCAAGTTGATACCGCCCGCCTGCTGGAAATAGGTGAACTGAGTGATCTCCTGCCCATCTAACCACACTTCCCAACCAAGCCCCCACGCGCCCAGTGCGGGTGATACCCAGTTATCTTCCACAAAGCGGATATCATGTTCCTGGGGATCGATACCCAGTGTCTGTAAGGATTGCAGATATAACTCCTGTGGATTCCCCGGGTCTGGTTTTAATATCACCTGAAATTGATAATGCTGCTGTAAGCGGTATGGATTATCTCCGTAACGTCCATCGTCGGGACGGATGGATGGTTCCACATAAGCGACGTTCCAGGGTTCTGGGCCGAGCACACGCAAGAAAGTGGCAGGGTTCATGGTACCTGCACCTACCTGAGAGTAGTACGGCTGCCAGATAAGGCAGCCCTTATCTGCCCAAAAACGCTGCAGGGACATGATGATGGTTTGAAAATCAGGGTTGTTCAGCATTATTTCTCCACGATGGATACACGATTAGTGATAATGAGAGAATTATACCAACCGAAAGATAGATATTGCCTTTATAGAAAAAGGATCCTATTAATAAATGGGGAGATAAGTATTTAGTTAATCAAGTTTTGAATATGTAATTAGCTCATTCCTGATGCCAAGCAACTTGGACCACCAGTTGGTTCGTGACCAATCCTCTTGAAATTCTCCCCAGGATTGACTCTGAAGGCGTTTTTCATCAGTAAGGTACTGTAAATATGGGTTGGGATCGAGAAAATACAGGCGCTCTTTATCGCTGGAGTAGCGAACGAGATTGACCCAATGCGCACCGCCTGTCCTCCAAATTTTCAAGGCAGTAACTGGCTTTCCCATGAGTAGATTTTCAAGAACGTGTGCACGGCGGGCGTGGCTTTTGCGCTCGGCCTGCAATTTAAGATCATATTTACGTGACCAGTGGTTGAAAGCTTTTACTATTCCCCACGGCGCAGTTGCCCCACCGATGCGCGGTAGCCACTGCGGGAGGCGATCCCAGAAAAGAAAGCCGGAAGAGCTAATGATTGTATTTTTCTCCAGCGGAAATTTTCCCAGGTTATCCCGAAAAA
>Ga0255413_1026_pt1 | contig 11078 bp, 6 predicted proteins | sample ANMaggSeSYBR01K5_FD_182651 | JGI IMG/M metagenome (GOLD analysis project Ga0255413, IMG submission 182651) | Sediment cell enrichment communities from methane seep in Santa Monica Basin, California, United Staets - ANME aggregate JGI... | ecosystem: Environmental > Aquatic > Marine > Cold seeps >... | reverse complement strand
AGGTACATGGCGATGAGTATAGGCGTAGCTCGCGCCAGGCCAATACCAATCTCTGCAGGGATGGAAAAGTCCCAGCCACCGTGCACGTTGGCGAACAAAGCCAAGGTCATGACCGGGATTGCTAGGAACGCAGTCGTCCAGCGTTTTTGGGTGCGGACAAAGCGCAGCATGAAGATTGGCGCCAGCCACATGGCTATCGGCGCATTCCAGCGCCAGCCCATACAGAGGAATAAGGCGGCTCCTAATATTAACCACAGATACGACCAGAATTTATTTTTCATTTGTAATCCTTTCTTGAGTAAACAAGTTTTCCGATAAGATTTAGAGTCATGAGACCCGGCATACATAGCAAGGTTGTTGAGGTGGAACGAGATCTGGATGGATTCATATTTATTTTCCTTGCAGTTCAGTGTACTAGTAAAGAGGTCGCGTGTAATCGACCGAAATGTGGATTAAGGGGGTGGAGAAAAAAATAAAAAAAACGCCGTGCGAGCGCTATATGTTCGCACGGCGTTTAGGATTTTTCACTCAGAGCAGATTCTGTTTCCTCGCTTGATTGACTGCTTGCATGCGGTTCTGCACCCCCAGCTTGCGGTAGAGGTTGTTGATATGGGTCTTGACCGTGCTCAGCGCAATGACCAGCCGTTGGGCGATCTCTTGGTTCGATAAACCTTCGGCCAGCAATTGCAACACCTCCCGCTCGCGATTGCTGAGCAGCTCAGCACGTATTCGGCAGGTTTGATTACGGCTAAGTGCAGCATTCTGGCTACATTCCAATCGCAGATTAGCGCAATAGCGGTGTAGGATAGCTGGGGCTCCATGGGACTCGATTTTTACTTGTAGATCAGCCAGCAACCGCTGCATCGGCTCGCCCGCGTCCACGAACGTGCGCACGAAGCCGGCGGGCTGAGCTAGCTCCAGGGCGCGTTGGAGCAGCACCAGGGATGTGTTGGGCTCACCAGCCATCTGCTGTGCCATGGCCAGCAGGGCCAGGATCTGAACGGCGGTCCCCATGTGACCGCTGGCTTCCGCAATCTGCAAGAGTGGAGTGAGCTGCTGTACGGCTTGCTTGGGTTGATCTTGTGCCAGCAGCACCATTGCCTGCGTTATCTGCTCGATACGGACGGAATCGCCAGGGCCGGTGGAGGCCAAGTTCTGACTTTGCGTCATCCAATGAACAGCTGATTCTATCTCGCCTTGGCGCAATGCCAGTCGTGCCATATAAGCCTTGGCTGATGTGACTGTTGCAGGCGAGTACATTGGCTCTTGCAAGATCTGCTTTGCATGGCGGATAGAGGCTTGCTCGCCGACTCGATCGCCCTGCGCCCACTGCACCTGCGCCAGGAAGACCAGACCCGTGATGACCATGTCGACACTGCCCCACTGGCGGCCCAACTCGATGCAAGTCTTCAGGTGTCGGGTTGCCTCGGATAGTTCATTCCGCTCGTAGAGCAGCCGCCCCAGGTTAGCATGCGCCATACTGACGAGGTTAAGCGGTTTGTCGGGCTGTTCAGCTTCCTGAATAGCTTGGCGGTAAAGACTAGCGGCCTCGCCTAACTGGCCTTGCCGTGCCTCAAGATCCGCCAACTGCACCAACGACATCATCGGGATTAGCGCCACACCCGCAGCCTGGCCAATCGCCTGCGCCTCGCGGTAAGCCTGGATGGCGGCTGGGGCATCACCAACAGTATCGTAAGCCAGCCCCAAATTCATAACCACCAGGCTTCGTAAAAAGGTATCATCAGCCGGGAGACATTCCAACGCCTGGTGAGCTAGTTCAATGGTCGCCTGAACATCACCACGTAAAATTGCGATCAAGGCTCCTAGGGCTGCAACTTCCCCCTGGATACTGGCCTCCTCCGGAGCAGACTGCGCGGCGCTCTGCAGGTAAGATTCAGTTAATTCTCCTTGCCCGAGGAAAATCAAGACCCAGACCTGCGCCAGGCACAGCCGCGGACGGGAGTAGATCATTGTTTCAGGCAGCGCTTTCAACCACTTCCTAAGAGTTTGTGCTTCCCCGAACATCAGGCTCTGGCGTGCGGCGTGCTCGATCAGCCCCGCGGCACGCTCGAAATCAGCCCCGGCCAGGGTATGCTTGATAGCCTCGGCGGTGAAGTTGTTGGCTTCATACCAATCGGCGGCACGGCTGTGCAATTTGGTAATACTCCTCCCCTCATCCCCTATCGACGAGGTGGTACTTTGATACAATCGCTGCCGCAGCAAATCAGCAAAGAGATGGTGATAGCGGTACCAACGCCGCTCGTTGTCCAGGGGGACGATGAACAGGTTAGTGTGTTCTAACATTTCCAGGGTTGCTTGACTGTTGTCTTGGCCAGTGAGAGCATCACACAAGGCATCATTAAACCTATCGAGGATAGCAGTTTGCAGCAAGAAGGTCTGAATGTTCTCGGACTGTTGACTCAGGACTTCTTCAATTAGATAATCCAGCACAAGGCGGTTGTTGCCGGAGAAAGATCCGATGAGATTAATGGCGTTATTGTGTCCTTGCATTGAAATAGCGGCTAATTGAAGTCCGGCAATCCAGCCTTCGGTGCGAGTTTCCAGAGTGGCGATGTCTTCTGTAGAAAGATCGAGGTTCATCACATGGGTGAGAAATTCGGCGGATTCGGAAGAAGTAAAGCGCAAGTCTGCGGTACGTAGTTCGGTCAATTGGTTCTTGGCGCGTAGACGAGCCAAAGGCAAATGTGGATCCTCTCGGGTGGCGATTACCAGATGCATTTCCGGGGGTAGGTGTTTTATAAAAAAGGTGAGTGCATCATGAATGGGTTGGACTTCAATCAGGTGGTAGTCATCGAGAACGAGGATTATTCTGGGGTTGGTGACAGCAAGCTCGTTTATCATTGAAGTAAGGACAGCCTCGATCGGTGGCGGCTGAGGAGATTGGAGTATATTCAGTGCCCCTTTACCAAAAGCGTCTATTCCTTCAATCTGATTCAGGGCAGCGATGAAGTATGTCAGGAAACGAACTAGGTCATTGTCGCCTTCATCAAGTGAAAGCCAGGCGACCCTCTTTTCAATTTGGTTTTCTATTTTGACATCTGAACGTAAATTGTCCAACCATTCAGTTACTAACGTGGTTTTACCAAAGCCAGCCGGGGCTGAGATGAGGGTTAGTTTGCAGTGCAGACCTGCGTCCAATCGCTCAATCAGTCGTGGGCGAGGTACGAATTCTGTTCGGGAGGGGGGTATAAAAAGTTTAGTTGTGAGGACTGATTCTGTCATATTTTTTTCCAAAAAAAATAATCACCAATTAGAACAATGTTTATATATTATATGATTCTTTCTTCACCGAGCTGCCTTTACAAACAGTTTTACTGCTGTCAATCTTTTACCAATATTCCTGAAACTTTCGGAAATGGATTATTCCGAATTGCCCTTCCTTCTTATGCAAATGGTGCAACCGTGGTGCGACTTGAGTAGAAACTATAGAAACAATAGACGCAATAGACATTTTTACCCCTGCTTTTATCACTCTGTAGACGTAATAGAGACAATAGAGAGGATAGAGTGAATTGAGGATAACTCTTAATCAGTTGGTTTCCTTTCCGAGGATTACAGCGATCGCAGGTTCGATTTCCTTATACGTCATCCCCCTTTTTTACCAAGCATCCGCTTTTTGATCATCTGAAAGGATAATATAAATTTTCGCTGAATTGTTTTTAATACAAACTTACCACAGGCAAATTATTAGGCTGGCGCGTCACCTTCCGTATAAAATAATCTCCTGTTGTTAGCCATCTTTTTAAACTACTTAATACTTTATTAAAAATTTTTATCAATCCCAATTTCTATGGAGTAATTACATAAAATATTAGAAAAACAACATAAGCGGGCAATATAAAACACAATCAAAAACCTACTATTGCATAAAGCAAACAAATTTGGTAATATAAAAACATATAACCACACAATTAAACATAAAAACACATTAATTAATGAATCCTAATTATACCTATGCCTAAACAGGAAAGAATTATGTATAGTGTTCAACGACAATCCCTAATGCTTGAGATATTGGAGCAGAAAGGCCTTGTTGAAGTAAAAAATTTAGCTGAAAAATTTTCCACTTCTAAAGAAACAATTAGAAGAGATCTACGAGTGATGGAAAAATCTGGCTTGATTAAACGAACTCATGGGGGTGCTGTACCGATAGAAAAGAATTATAGTCAAGGTTATGAATATCCTCTTTTTGCGCGTGAAATAAAAAAGTATGACGAAAAGCAAAGGATTTGCAAAGGGGCGGCAAAATTGTTGGAAGATGGCGATACGATATTCTTAGACAACAGTTCAACTACGTTGAATTTTCTTCGCTATGTCCCAAATGATATTAAACTTACAGTAATAACCAATTCCATTCAGGTACTATTGGTTGCGGGGGAACTAAAAAATAATAATCTAAGTGTTGTTAGCCCCGGGGGGGTCCTTAATATCAAGAATTATTCTCTCACTGGAATGATTTCCAATTCCTATGCAAAAAGTTTCTTCCCGGATAAGACCATCATGTCATGCCGCGGAATTACAGAAAAAAGTGGTATGACAGACGCAAGTTTTCTTGAAGTTGAAGTTAAGCGAATTATGATCGACAACTCAAAAAAATTGATTTTGCTGGCTGACCACACAAAACTTGGAATAGTCGGCGCAATAAATATTGGCGAACTTTCAGAGATAGATTGTGTTGTCACGGATTCCAAAGTAGAACGGGAAAAGCTAAAAATGTTTGAAGGCTATAACACACAAATCGTAATAATTGAATGATGTAGATCTGATGATGATTTTTGCAGAAGAGATAACCAAGGCTTGATCTAATGAAATTGCTTGCTTTTGACCTGGGAGCTTCAAGCGGTAAAACCTATATTGGAAATTTTACGGGTGAAGTATTAGGCTTAGAAGTCATCCATCGATTTAATCATCCGCAAATTTGTATCCATGATGAATTATTTTGGAATTCTATTGGTATTTATGATTATCTAAAAACTGGAATTGAAATAGCTGTTCAAAAGGAAAAAAATATTAGTAGCATTGGGATTGATTCTTTTTCAAATGATTTTGGGCTTTTGGATAAAGCCGGGCGGCTGGTTACACAGGTTCACTGCTACCGCGATGAAAGAACAAAACGTAATGCTTCTAAGATTTATTCAATGATATCAAAGGAAAAGCTTCATAAATTGGGAGGGAATCAGAATGCGTTATTCGGAACATTTATGCAGCTAGCTTCAATGTGTTTAGAAAAACAAGCATATCTCTTAGAAGGCGCAGGAAAGCTGCTTTTCCTACCAGATCTATTTATTTATTTCTTAACCGGTAAGATTAATTCTGAATATACCATTTCCTCCGTAAGCCAAATGATGGATTTCCAACAGGGGGATTGGTCAAAAGGGATCATTGATACCTTTGCAATCCCCCGAAGGATATTTCCTGTGATTATTCAACCAGGAACGAAAGTTGGAAGAATTATTGACAGGCAAGGAATAGAGAATGGAAACCGTGATATAGAAGTTGTAGCTGTTTGCGAGCATGACACTGCATCTGCATTTCTAGCCGCTCCAATGGGGGATGATTCAATCATAATCAGCAGTGGTACATGGTCGCTTGTTGGAGTTGAAGCAAGCTCCCCCATCATCAACGATTTCACATATTTGCATAATATTGCCAATGAGGGAGGGTACCAGGGCCATCATAGGTTATTAAAAAATGTAATGGGATTGTGGATCATCCAAGAATGCCAGCGTTATTTTAAAGAGAATGGCACTGAATATTCAATTGAGTCGCTAATAGCATTAGCGGCAAGTGCAGAACAATTACGATTTATGATCAATCCAAATGATGCGAAATTCTTTTCGCCCGGGAACATGCCTGAAAAGATTATCACATACTGCAGAGAACACGGACAGGCTACACCTGAAACACCTGGCGAGATCATTCGATGTGTTTTTGAAAGCCTTGCATTACATTATCGATATGTTATTGAAGAATTAGAAAAATTGACCAATAAGAAGTACTCGAAAATAAATATTGTGGGCGGCGGGAGCATGAATCAGATTTTAAACCAATATACAGCAAACGCAACAAAGCGAAAAGTAATTGCTGGACCGAATGAAGCCACCGCTATAGGGAATTTATTAGTGCAATTGATAGCCCATAATGAAATAAATTCAGTTGAGGAAGGCCGCCAGATAGTGCGTACTTCCTTCAAATTAAATGAGTTTGAACCTGAAGGTAGTGCATTATGGGATGACCAATATGAACTATATATACAAATGATCGAAAAATAGGAGAGGAAAAATGTCAAATAAAAAAATCAATGTTGGCATAGCCGGGCTTGGATTTGGGAAGGAATTTATTCCAATCTATCAGAAGCACCTCAATGGCGGGAAAATCGCTATATGCACGCGGAATCCAGAAACATTGAAAAATGTTGGTGACCAATTTGGTATATCGGAAGACCTTCGATATACAGATTATTACAAAATGATTGAGAATCCTGAGCTGGATGCAATCCATATTGTTACACCGATATTGGAGCATTACCGGCAAACTATAGCAGCTTTAGAAGCCGGGAAGCACACCGCTTGTACCGTTCCAATGGCTACCTCTATTGAGGAATGCAAAAAAATCATTGAAGTTAGTGAAAAAGAAGACAAGTACTATATGATGATGGAAACCTCCCTTTTCACCAGAGAATATCTATATGTAAAAGATTTACTTGAGAAAGAAAAGTTCGGGCGAATTCAATTCATGCGCAGTGACCATATGCAAAACATGATGCTGAGCGGTTGGGGAGATTATTGGAGAGGTTTTCCACCATTTCATTATGGGACACATGCTCTTTCTCCCGTTATTGAACTGATTGGAAAGCAGCCCAAATATGTCATTTGCCATGGATCAGGTCACTTGAGCGATGATAAAGCGAAAAAATATAGTTCTCCCTGGGCAGTAGAAACAGCCACATTCACATTTGAAGACACAGATGTTGCCGCTGAATCTTCACGTTGCCTTTTCGAGACAATCCGCCAATGCCGCGAGAGTTTTGATATATACGGTACAGAAATGTCATTTGAGTGGGAACTGATAATTGATGATGGGCATGTGTTATTTACTGGTATTGATGACGCGGAAAAAATCGAATGTCCAGACACCGATGCAATGCTTCCAGAGGAGGTTAAAGGATTTACACGGCGTGACGCAATTTCAGATACTTCTCACTCATCATTCCGCCAGGGAATTGGACACGGTGGGTCACATCCTCACCTGATACATCAATTTCTGATGGCCATAGTGGAAGATAGACAGCCATCTGTGGATGCGATTACCTCCGCAACAATAACCTGCGCTGGTATTTGTGCACACAATTCAGCGATGAATGGGGCTCGTCAAGTAGAGATTCCGAATTTTGGATATAAAAAATAAGAATGAGAACTTTCTAAAGGAATATATATGAACGAAATTCTCAGTATGAAGAACATATTTAAGTCATTTTCCGGAGTCGAAGTACTTCACTCGGTTGATCTAACTTTAAATAAAGGTGAAGTCCTTGCTCTCGTGGGGGAAAATGGCGCCGGTAAATCAACCCTGATGAAAATCCTCATGGGTATTGAACAGCCGAATTCTGGAAGCATTACCTTGCGAGGTGAAGTGGTTGAGATAGGAACCCCTGCTAAAGCGTTGGATCTTGGTATAGCGATGATCCACCAGGAACTATCTCCGATTCCCGAGATGACTGTTGAAGAGAATATGTACATAGGGCGAGAAATAAATCGTTTTGGGTTTGTCAACTCGAGAAAGCAGGCGGAGTTAACAAAAGAATGGCTTGATAAACTGAATATTGATATTTCGCCAATGGTAAAGATGCTGGAATTAAGCATTTCCCAAACCCAGATGGTTGAGATCGCTAAGGCAATATCATATAACTCAAAGATACTCATTATGGATGAACCTACATCCGCGATCACTGAAAAAGAAGTCATGAGGTTGTTTGAAATAATCAAAATGCTTAAAAAAGAAGGGATCAGCATTATCTACATCTCCCATAAGCTGCACGAATTGCTGCACATTGCAGACCGTGTGGAAGTAATGCGGGATGGGAACATAATCAGCGTTGCATTGATGTCCGAAAAATCCCAGAAAGATATTGTGCGGGATATGGTGGGGCGTGAAATATCGACGATCTATCCAAAATGCAAAAACAAAATAGGCAATCCCGTTCTTGAGGTTCGTAATTTGACTAGAGAGGGAGAATTTAATAACGTTTCCTTTACGCTTAATGCCGGGGAAAAATTGGGCATAGCAGGGTTGATGGGAGCAGGTCGAACGGAACTGATCAGTACAATTTTTGGCGTGAAACGCGCGGACAAAGGCGAAGTTAGAGTCAATGGGGAATTAGTAAAACTAAGAAAAACATCGGATGCGATCAATCGAAAAATCGCCCTTGTTCCGGAAGATAGAAAACTGATGGGGCTGAATCTAATTATGAACGTGCTGGAAAATTCGACTATGTGCATTGACCAGCAGATATCGACTTTTGGTTTTAAGAATGATAAGAAGGGGCAATCTCTAGCTACACCGATTGTAGATAAATTATCCATAAAAATACAAACACTAAAACAGGTGGTTGAAAACTTATCAGGGGGAAACCAGCAAAAAGTTGTTTTGGCGAAGTGGTTGTTAACCGAACCGAACATTCTGCTATTTGATGAACCCACCCGGGGCATTGATGTTGGTGCAAAGGCTGAGGTTTTTGAATTAATCAACAGTCTGGTTATGGAAGAAAAAGCCGTACTCATCATTTCTTCAGAAATGCAGGAATTAGTTGGTATTGCCGACAGAGTTATTGTGATGTGCGAGGGAAAAATAATTGGAGAACTAAAGGGCAAGGAAATCATGCAGGAAAATATCATGGCTCTTGCTTCTCCCAAGAACAATAATGGATCAAAAGTATTAATACAATAGCAGGAGATATGTATGCAAAATTTAGCAAAAGATCCAACTGATGCAAATATTGAACAAAAAAAAGGGAAGATACCCTTCTATAAATCGGCAAATTTTTGGAAAAGCACAGGTATATTTTGGGCGTTGGTCATACTAGTAATAATCATGGCCTTCTCTCAGCCGGCATTTCTAACTAAACCAAATCTGATCAACATAATGAAACAGGCATCTATAACCGGGGTATTGGCTATTGGTTTGACGCTTGTTCTGCTTACGGGTGGTATAGACCTTAGTGTTGGTTCTGTTCTGGGTGTGGCATGCATGGCTGCCGCATATTTAACAACAGAAGAACAAGGATTTCCTGTGTATGTAGCGTTTGTGGCGGGTATCGGCGTTGGCGCGATATTTGGTTTGATCAATGGGATCGGCATCGCTTACATAAAATTTACACCATTTATAATGACAATGGCCACATTAAGCGCTGCTCGTGGCATTGCCCTGGTTTCAACTAATAATCGGCCGATCTTCAACCTGAGCCGGGAATTCATCAATGTTTCGAACTCGATTTATTTTGGACTTCCCTCACTCATATTCTTTTTTCTCGGTGTTTCAATACTGGCATACATCCTAACACGAAAAACTGTTTTCGGTAAATGGATATATGCGGTTGGAGGAAATCAAATTGCGGCGAAGTACTCCGGTATTAATGTGGAAAAAGTAAAGATGATCATCTATATGATCATGGGATCGCTTTCAGGACTGACAGGTGTCTTAATGGCTTCCCGAATCACATCTGGAAATCCAACTGTGGGTGAAGGATATGAGCTTGATGCGATCGCAGCGTGTGTTATTGGCGGTGTGAGCATGGCAGGCGGAGCAGGATCAGTCATCGGTACAGTAATCGGTGTCCTCATCCTTGGGGTTATCTCAAACGGTTTTGATATTCTAGGTATTTCATCAAATTACCAGAAAATAATGAAAGGATTAGTGATCCTGCTCGCAGTCTTCATTGATATTCGTTCCAGAAGCAGGAAGAATAATTAACGGTTATCACTGGTTAATCCGAACCAGAGAAACAAAACTTCACAAAAATATAATATAAGGAGAAAAAAAATGAAAAAGTATTATGCAATTTCAGTACTTGTTGTGATGGGTCTAATTGCGGCATGTGCTCCCACAGCTGCTGTACCCGCAGAAGTTGAAGAAGCACCAGCAGCAGAAGAACCAGCAGCAGAAGAGCCAGAGGCAGTTTCTGAAGAACCTACATTGCCTGAGCCCCCAAGCAAAAAGGTTGCATGGGTCGCATCCAATATTGCTAATGAGTTCACAACCGGAATGGCTGCAAATGCAGAATCCATTGGTGCTGATCACGGTTGGGAAGTGACAGTATTTAACCCCGATTCAGACCTTAGCAAGCAAATTTCACAGATTGAAAATGCAGCCTCGCAGGAATTCGCAGCTCTCATCATTGATCCTGTTGCGTTTGATGGCATGACTGCAGTATTAGAGGATGTCACATCAAACTACGACATTCCTGTGATCACTCTGCATGGTTCCTGCTCAGCGCAGGATCTACTGACAGCTTTTGTGGCAATTGATATACAGCAGGGCGGCGTACTGAAGATGGAACAGGTCGCAAAAGATTTAGAAGGTAAGGGTGACATTGCGATTATGACCGGAACAGAAGGACAGACAACAGCGATTTTCATTACTGATGGTTATAACGAAGTCCTTCCCGATTACCCTGACATCAACGTTGTGTTCCAGGGCGCTGGCAATTGGAATGCTGACGACGCCACTCCTCTGGCTGAGAATTGGCTATCTTCTGGAAAAAATCTGGATGCCATTGTCTGCAATAATGACGGCATGGCTCTGGGCGTACGCGCAGTTTTACAAGCCGCTGGACTCACAGGACAGATCAAGTTGTACGGTTTGGATGCAACACCCGAAGGCCGAAAAGCAGTACGCGATGGTTCTATGGATGCCTCGATCTGGGTAGATTCATACGCAGAATTTGTAGCGGCATTTGATATCATCGATGCTTTCTATGCTGGTGAATCCTTCGAAAAAGAAGTAATGATTTCCCCGACACTGGTTACCAAGGATAATATCGACGAGTTGTTCCCAGACGA
>Ga0255413_1018_pt2 | contig 11114 bp, 13 predicted proteins | sample ANMaggSeSYBR01K5_FD_182651 | JGI IMG/M metagenome (GOLD analysis project Ga0255413, IMG submission 182651) | Sediment cell enrichment communities from methane seep in Santa Monica Basin, California, United Staets - ANME aggregate JGI... | ecosystem: Environmental > Aquatic > Marine > Cold seeps >... | reverse complement strand
GGGTCTGTGATCAATTTTTTATATAAGATGTTACATGATCTAGTATAATTATGAAATCGATAATTTTCCCAATATGGGATTAAATAGATCACTCGATTACACTCCATAGGAGATTCTAATGAGAAAATCCTTGTTTTTATTTATACTGTTGCTTCTCCTCTCAGCTTGCACTCCTGCTCCAGAACAAACACAAACACCCACTCCCACATTTACTCCTGTCCCAACTACTACACCTACAATGACACCCGTTGTGTATCCGGATTATGAATCTGGACAGGTGATTTGCCATGATCGCATTGATGAGTTCGGTTATGAATATTGTAGTTATGTACCAAAAAGTCTAGCCTCTCACGAAAATGCCTATATCTTACTAGAAATTAGTCATGGCCAATTTGATGACTACGAAGAAACAATTGCATCCGCTCGAAGAAACGTTGAAAAATACAGGCATATATCAGAAGATGACAAGTATATAATTGTGACCCCTGCTATTCCACGTGATTTTGAAAAAGGATTTTATCCTCAAGGTATCAATGAATATTCCATGAAATCAACCACACCTGATTTTTATTTTCGCCCAGATTTAAAAGTGAACTTAATTATCGACAAATTTAGTTATGAACTTAGAGAAGCAGGTTGCCAAATTGAAGAGCAAATATTCGTGTCAGGGTTTTCCGCGGGTGGTATGTGGGCGAATCGCTATACTCTTCTTTACCCGGAAAGAGTAAAAGCAGCGGCTATTGGACATTCTGGAGGTTGGCTTGTTATGCCAACATCGAATTACCAAAATTCTAATTTAAATTGGCCTTTGGGCTTGAATAATTTTGCTAATTTAATTGGAAATGAATACAACAATTTTGAAGACCTTAAAGATACTCCAATGTTTATCTTTATAGGGGATCAAGATACTGAATCTACCTATTGGTCAAATTATCCAAATAGATATGACATTTCTATCTGGGGTGATACAGATCCAGAGCGTTTGCAAAACCAGTTTGAATATCTCAAAGAATCCTGGTATGATGTCAAGTTTGAAATGTATCAAAATATTGGGCATAATTACAATGGTCAAATGAAAAGTGATGTTTTTATATTCTTCGAACAGTATATGGACTAAAGGTTTATGAAAACAATCATCACTATATTTGTTGTTAATATTCTACTTTTCTTATCTGCCTGTGTTCTAACCTCAACTCTCACACCAACACCCCAACCAACCCTTACTCCTGCCTCTACAGCAACAATCACACCCTCTCCCACTCCTACTGTGATCCCATTGCATCCTGCGGGTAAGATCCAATTTCATGAAAGAAATGAGAATATTAAATATAATTGGTTCTCTTTCTTGCCGACAAACATTATTAAAGAAGAACCTTTGTATATATGGATTAATAATGCCAACGCTGCTGTACCGCCTATAGATGATTATGATGAGTTTACAGATCATGCGAGTGGATGGGCTTGGTTTTCTAAGGAATTAGCAGAAGAATATCATTTGGTTTCTTTGGTGCCTGTTTTACCTCGTCCAAAAACTAATCATGTGTATACTGTTGCATATGATTGGAAGGTGTTTCTTCCATCATCGGATCCATTTGTTCAACATCCAGAGCAAGTGATAAATCTAATGATTGATCAATTGATAGAGGAATTATCACATGATGGATATAACATTCAACCAAAAGTATTTATAGAAGGGTATTCAGCAGGCTGCATGTTTGCTCAAAGATTCACAATTCTTCATCCAGAAAGGATTAAGGCTATGGCTGGAGGCCAATGTGGTGGATCTCTTGTAATGCCCTTTGGAGAAATCGATGGAGAAGAAATAGACTGGCCTCTAGGGATTAACGATTTTGATTCATTAATAGGGTTTGAATTTAATGAAAAAGATTTTAGAAACGTTCCTCATTTCATTTATATCGGCAATAAAGATACTACAAATGCAACATTCTGGGGTCCTGGCGAATTATGGAAATCATGGGGGCAAATAAATCAGTTGAAAAAACTCTTTGGGAAAACTGAGCCAGAAATAATTGAAAATCAAGTGAAATATTTAGAAAATAATGGATACTCACTTTTTGAGTTTAGGCTCTATCCCAGGTTAGGTCATGTTTATACAGACGAGATGATTAAAGACTCTTTAGATTTCTTCGCTAAATTCAAGAATGATTAAGAAGTAGTATTATTAGAGCATGGGACTACAAGAACTTTACAAACCGCCATATCTGGGTAAAAAGGCATAAAAACTACGAAAAATGCCACATATGGGGGTAGTGAGGGTTCCTCTTAAGTCAGGGGACTTATAAGAATTTGTTCCGGTATAATAAATTCACGTAAAGATCGGAATGTATCTCTTCACAAAATGATGATTTTGTCCCATTTCATGTGACGACATACATTCCCAAAAGAATAAGGGAGGGTTTTGTTCGGAACAGATCACGTCTGGGGTACCTATCTTAGACAACCATGAAACTAGATATCTATTCAACCCTCGAAAACCTGGCGATTCAGTATGAACGGATTGATCATCCCGCAGTATACACAAGCGAGGAAGCGCGCCGGTTTGTCCCTCACCAACCGGCGCAGGCAGCTAAAAACCTGTTCCTGCGGGATAAAAAAGGCAAACGCCACTTTTTGCTGGTGGTTGACGACCAGAAAACAGTCAATTTTAAGGATATTGAGCGCCGGGTGGGTATCTCGCATATCTCAATGGCGTCCTCTGCGCGGCTTAAACACCATTTAGGCGTCACACCGGGAGCCGTTTCCATGCTGGCATTAATCAACGATACCGAAGGCAGGGTGGAACTTCTGATTGACAGGGCGCTGTGGGATGGAGAACGGATCCAAGCGCATCCGCTGGTCAACACCACCACAGTTGTGATGGCAATCGCTGATATGCAGCGTTTCATCGATCACAGCGGTCATACCATCCAGTTCGTTGATATTGAATAAGTGAATAACATATATTTTAAATCGCAAAACAGATTAAATTAGAAAAATGGCGTGAAGAGTATTTAAAGGAAAAGGATATGCATATCGCGGATGCGAAGGGCATCATTTCGAGTGTGATCTACAGCCCTGACCAACGCAAGTGCATCACAGATAAGACCACACGGGGGTTGTTCACTGTGTAAGTACTGGCGAGTATTGATCATGCTCTGATCATATTGCTGCTTGATGGTATTCAAGCAAAAATCAAGGTTTTCTCGCCGGAGGCAGTACTGGCAGCGAATGAGATCTATCTCACCTGAGGGAAATGCTATATAAAGCGCATCCGAACCGGATGCGCTTTATATATTCACAATATTTTACGGGTTGCAGACAGCCTGGAAATTCTTCTGATCGAACCACTGGTGGTTGGGTTGGTCGATGTAGATCTTGGCCCAATAATCGCCAGCCGCGCCAATGGTCATGGAGTGTGTAATTGACTTAGTTTCAGCGCCAGCAAAAGTCATCGATTTAGTCACGCAGCCGGCCAGGCAGCCCTGGCTGTCATCCCATTTAAAGGATACAACCCCGCCAGCAGAAGTGGTGATATTTGCCGTGATATCAGCGACCTCATTGCTTGGGCAGACGATATCTAAGGTGGTGGTTGGCATGGAATACGTGACACTAGTGACCGCAAAGGCCGCGGGGGGCGGAGCTGGATCTCCGACGGTGATCTTGACCCAGTAATTGCCCATTTTTGTGCCGTTAGCCGCCTTGAAGCGCCAGACACCGGTATAATCACCATCACTGGACGGGGCTGTCATAGGTATCTCAACGGTATAGGTGCCGCCGGACGACACATTTTGGGTGAGATAGACTGAACTGGAACCGCCCATCTGGTCGCCGTCTTCGAATACCATCCGGAAGTCCGTTGTCCATTCGCAGGTGCCTTCGTTGCGGAGGGTCCAGGATTTTACAAAGGAGTCGCCGGGATCAAACTTTGTACCATCCGGGATGGTCTCGTCCCCTGTCCATTTGCTGAAGTAGCAATTCTCATCGGATGCTTGCTGGTCGTCATCATCCGCATCATCATCGGAATCACTTTCCGCGGGCGGCGGGGTGTCCTCTGGTTCAGGCGACTTAGCTTCAGCGGTCTGGGTCTGCTGGATGGCCTGCAAGGTGAGCCGGTTCGCGATCTCTTCCTCAGACGGGCTATCATCATTATTAAATGAAATATCACAGGCTATTGTGGCGATGAGCATAACGGCAATCGCCAGGAAAATAATTACACGTTTCTTATCCATTGTTCCTCCATACATTTCTTATTTATATACTTTAGCATAAATATACGAATTGACTGGAACATAATGGTAATTAAAAGAATTGAAACTATTGCTATGATTCTAAACCTTTGGACAACGCACAGATAAAGAATTTCTGGATACTGGCAACCATCAGGTGGTAAGGCTCCCCAGCAATAGTGACAGCAAGACGCAGGCACTTATTGAATTCGCTTCAAATTCACGAAGTTTGAAAATATGAGTCGCATTTCCTGCTTGATATTCTTGGTGCAATTTGGTGCAGTTTTAATGATGTCAAGCTCCCAAATTTAGTACCACTCATAAGTAGACACTTTCAAGCTTGGCAGAGAATTCATAGGGAGTTTTATTCCCTAATGAAGCATGGGGGCGAATGGAATTGTATTCTTCCAACCAATCAATAGTGATCCTTCTGGCTTCATCCAGCGAATTGAATAAATACGCGTCTAATACGTCTTCCCGATACATGCGATTGAAGCGTTCAACAAATCCGTTTTGAGCAGGTTTACCGGGTTGAATAAAATAACTGCGCTCGTAATCCATTTCTTATTTTGTGATAAAAATACTTTCTTCCTTTTCGTTCTTCTCAACCCATTGTGCTACATTTTCCTATCTCCCCTATTATTCATATCAGTAATAAAAAGGAGTATTAAAATTTCTTAAGATAGAGAGGAATCCTTTCGCGTACCAAAGTTATCTGCAATCTTTATCCCATCATTCATGCTCCTTATCGAAATTTCGCGCCAATGGCTGTGAAGATATCTTCGGTATTGACCCGGTCAATTTCATATACACCGATCGGGGAGTTTTTTACAAATTTTTTTCTTTTTATTTATGAGTAAAATACACATATCTTTTATTGATTAATAGGGTTTTATTCTATAAGAATTAAGCATGATACACATTCATTAGTTGGGTCGAAAATTGTTGCCAGTTTTCAATGAGAGCCGATTACACGAAAAATCAGATCGCGGCGTTGGAAAAGACCAATCTTTGTGAGACTTGATGTATGATGGAGTGAAGAATCCGATAGCCTGATGTCGACAGTGCAAAGGCTTTGAATAAATTTCGGACTATATATATTTAAATATTTTGGGTAGCTAGATTCGTATTAGCAATCAAAAAAACATAAAGGAGGTTCAATATGAGTTTCCCGTTTCCCAGTGATGCCTGGGTGGAGGCAATGATGGAAGAATTGAATAGAAGCGATGTATACAAAGATGTCGCCAGAAATTGGGAGGGCGATTTCTACTTCGTTATCGAGGCCGGAGGAAAATTGGCTAAAGAAGCAACCTTATACATGGACTTATGGCATGGAAAGTGCCGTGATGCGTATGAAGTAAGCGATCCCGATACACGTAAACCCGCATTCCGCTTGTCAGGACCAATTGTAAACTGGAAGCGCGTGATGACAAAACAATTGGATCCGATGCAAGCCATGATGACCGGCCAGCTCAAGCTGAAGGGAAACATGGCAATGGTAATGAAAAACGTTCGCGCTGCCAAGGAATTGGTCGAGTGCTGCACACGCATTCCTACAGATTTTCCGATTTAGCGAAATTTCAACCCATTCTTAATTGAAATAATTACCTGGAGAATAAAATGTGGTTCTTCTCGAGCCCACGAATTGTGTTTGGCGAAGGCGCCCTTGGCTACTTAGATACTATAGATAGCAAGCGTGCTTGTATTGTGACCGACGCCAATCTGGTTAGTCTTGGTTATATCAACAATCTTAGAGAAATATTGACATCTAAGGGAACCGAGATCGATGTGATTGATCAAGTTGAATCTGATCCTTCCATTGAAACCGTAAAGGCGGGGGGCGGGCACATGCTTGAATTTGAGCCGGATCTCATCATCGCGATTGGCGGCGGTTCGGTCATTGACGCAGCCAAGGGAATGTGGGTCCTCTACGAGCACCCTGGTTTCAATCCAGAGTCGATCAACCCCATCGATGAATTAAAACTGCGCGTGAAAGCCCATTTTGTAGCAATACCTACCACCGCAGGATCAGGATCGGAAACAACCTGGGCAATTGTCTTGACCAATCATTCAGAGCGGCGTAAGCTTGGATTAGGCAACCGAGAAGTAATACCCGATCTCGCCATTCTGGATCCTGAATTTATCAGCGATCTTCCCCAGAACATCACCGCGGAGACCGGATTGGATGCTTTAACACACGCTGTTGAAGGTTATACTTGCACATTTGCCAACGATTTTTGCGATGGCTTGTGCCTACAAGCCGCCCAGTTGGTTTTTGATTATCTACCACGCTGTTTTCATGACGGGCAAGATATGGAAGCGCGCACCCATCTGCAAAACGCTGCAGCTATTGCCGGTTTGGGTTTTGGTAATTCAATGGCGGCGCTTGCTCACGGTATGGGGCATGCGCTGGGAGGTACCTTTCACTTTCCGCATGGGCGATCAGTAGCTATTTTCTTGCCCTATACTATTGAGTACTGCGCCTATACGAATTCAGCCCGTTATGCTATTCTGGCGAGGTTCCTTGGGTTAAAGGTGGGCAGCGAGCGAGAAACTGCATCCAGTTTAGCTGAAGCGATTCGCCAATTAGAGCGAGAAATTAAGCAACCGCTTACACTTTCAGATGCAGGCATCACCAAGGATTTATTTAAGCACGAGTTAGAGCACTTAATCTTCAACGCTATGAATGATACACAAACAATCATGTCAACGCGAATCCCTGATGAAGCAGACTTACGGCGGCTTTTTCAATACGCTTTTATTGGCAAGAAAGTAGATTTTTAAACATTATCATTGCACAATGACACTGGAGAAATTATGTTTGGTCGTTTACTGAAAATAGACTTATCTAACAACACTATAGAAAAAGACAAAATCCCTTTGCAGTGGGTAAATAATTTTATCGGAGGAAGTGGTTTGGCTGCCCGTATACTGTGGGATGAAATTGATCCTGCGCGTGACCCACTCGATCCACGCAATCCCTTCTTGTGGGTGACGGGACCTTTCACTGGCACCAGTGGTCCGGCTGTGGGGAGGTTCTCTTTGTGCGGAAGATCTCCCCAGACAGGATTGTGGAGCGAATCGAATCTTGGCGGATTCATCGGCAGCGAACTACGCCGTGCAGGTTATGATATTCTATGGATTTACGGCCGAGCCAAACAACCCGTTTATATTTGGATTCACAATGGTAGTGTAACAATTAAGCCAGCCAATCACCTTTGGGGGAAAACTGATACCTATGCAACACAAAAGATGATTCGCGAAGAACTCTCTTCACTACAAGTAAAAGTTGCCGCGATCGGAATGGCAGGCGAAAACTTAGTACCGTATGCAAACATAATAGGAGACCACGGACGAGCCGCGGGTCGAGTCGGGATGGGAGCCCTGATGGGAAGCAAGAACTTGAAAGCAGTGGCGATTCTGGGCAATAACGAAATTCCACTAGCTCAACCAAAAGAGTTCAAACAATTGAGCACAATAGCAAATGAGAACCTTCTTGACCAGAACATGACCTCCATTTTTCGTTCCTTGGGAACATCCGGGGCGATTGATTATCTACAGATTATGGGGGATATGCCCCAAAAATACTGGACGGCCCCTAATTTTGAAGGTGCATCCAAAATAAGCGGCGCAGAAATGGCTGCCACAATACTCACCGGCACACGCGCATGCCAAGGTTGTGTTATTTCCTGCGGCCGTGAAATCCATGTTAAGGAAGGAAAATTCAAAACTCCACCTAAAAGCAAGGGGCCAGAATATGAAACTATCTGTGCCCTTGGTTCACAATTATTAGTGGGTGACCTCCCAACAATTGTTAAATTAGGAGATATGTGTGATCGGTTTGGTATGGATACAATCTCGGCAGGTAACACAATTGCTCTTGCCTATTTACTTTTCGACCTGGGATTTATCCGTGAAGCAGATACGGGGGGTTTCGCTTTACGCTGGGGTGACGCAGAAACCTGTTTGATATTATTAGAGCAGATAGCCCGGCGCGAAGGTTTTGGCTCACTTCTTGCTGAAGGAAGTCTTGCATTGGCTACCCGATTCGGAAAACCTGATCTGGCCGTACAAATCAACGGTCTTGAAGTCCCGATGCATGACCCGCGCGCTTTTACAGGCCAAGCTCTGGCATATGTAACATCCCCACGGGGCGCCTGCCACAACCAATCCGATTTCTTTAACGTTGAGATGGGAGGTACACTGGAAGAAATCGGGGTGTACATGCAAGACCGCTGGCAAAATTCCGGTAAAGCGGAAATTGTAATGCGACACCAGCACTGGCGCACTGTTTGCAACAGCCTTCTGGTCTGTTTTTTTGCTGTAATTGATCCTTCTGAAATAACTGGATTGCTGAGCGCAGCATCAGGGGTCGATTGGAATGTACCCATGCTGATGAAATCGGGAGAACGGGCATGGAACTTGAAACGGGCGATAAACTGCCAATTGGGATTAACGAGAGATTCTGAAAAGCTGCCAAAATTACTGCTAGAACCACTTCCGGAAAGTGGCCAGGAAGGCCACATTCCCGATATGGATGTTCTTTTACAGGAATACTACACAGCTAGTGGGTGGGACGAATCCACCGGGCAGCCTAAACCCGAAAAGCTGACTTCCCTGGGTTTAGAATTCGTGCTGCCTTTTTCATAATCGACTCCTAGGCATTATCATCATTTTTGATACTTTCCGGTCGTTTTGGAAAGTAAACCATTTTTGATTTATATGATCATCCTCGAAATAATTCTTTGCTTTCCAGCCTTTTGAGGAAATAGTTCGATTAAAGGTGATGTTCAATTGTTTTGTCCATTCAACCAGATCCCTGGTTATAGCATCTGATCTCATCCGCCATTCCCAATTACCCGAAGTGGTGGATGGCAAGTTCATGTGAGCTTCAGTATCCATCTGAAGAAAATCCTAGCTTAGAGCAGTATCATCGCCTGGGCTATGTTATTTCCGTGAAAAAGATTTATAATGCTTACTAATAGTATATAAACGAATAGATTAAAACCCAGGCAGAATTCGCGGTTTTTTTTTAGCAGCAAATCGTATTCTATTCAAAGGGAGAAGAAGATGCAATATCGTAAATTCGGTAAATTAGAATGGCAAGCATCGGTCCTCGGATTCGGTTGTATGCGGCTTCCTGTTATTGGAGGGGATAGTGGAAATATCGACTAGGATAAAACCAATGAAATGATCCGGTGCGCGATCGAAGGCGGCGTGAATTACTTCGATACTGCTTATGTATATCATCACCAGAAGAGTGAGAGTGCGTTGGGAATAGCGCTGGCCGATGGATATCGTGAGAAGGTACGGATCGCGACCAAACTGCCGATCTGGTTAGTAAAAAAAGCTGATGATTTTGATCGTATACTGGAGGAGGAACTGCAGCGTCTGCAAACTGATGTGATTGACTTTTATCTGATGCATGGACTGAATCAGGCATCGTGGAAAAAAGTGCAGAAGTTGGGCTTGCTGAAAGAAGCGGAAACTGCCATTGAAGACGGGCGCATACGACATATCGGTTTCTCGTTCCATGACAAACTGGATATATTTAGGCAGATCTTGGACGGCTATGACAGCTGGACTTTCTGCCAGATACAGTACAACTACATGGATACCCATTTCTAGGCTGGAAGAGAGGGTTTACATTATGCGGTAGATAAAGGCCTGGCAGTTGTGATCATGGAGCCGCTGCGCGGTGGTAATTTGGCCGCTGACCTGCCAGGCGCAGCCCCGATCTGGTCGCAGGCGGAGCAAAAGCGCACACCCGCCGACTGGTCTTTCCAGTGGTTGTGGAGCCAACCAGAAGTATCGCTTGTGTTAAGCGGTATGAGCACTTTACAGCAGGTAGAAGAGAACCTTGTTTCAGCGGAAAATTCACGCATTGGCTTATTGAATGATGCTGAACTGGCATTGGTCAGCAAGGTGCATGAAACTCTGGCGGGCTTGAGCCCGATCGACTGCACCCGCTGTGAATACTGCCTTCCCTGCCCGAGCAGCGTGAACATCCCAAGGGTCATTGATTACTATAACCGGGCAGCTGTGTATGACGACCTGGAAGGTACGAGAAGCTCGTATAAGCGGTTAGTAAAAGATGACCAGAAGGCAATCAACTGCACTCAATGTGAAGAATGCGTACCGAAATGTCCGCAGAACATCCCGATCAGCGACTGGATGCCGGTGATCGAGGGTGTGCTGGGCGGCAGTCAACCGTACCAAACAGAAGAACCATAGCCATTCTATCTACAGGAAGATTTGAACTGACAGGTAAATAATCAGAAGACGGCTTCACAGAAGCCGTTTTTCTATATGTGTTTAATGACCACGGCAATTGATGGGCGATCTAAAAGGCAATCTGAATGAGCGGTTGATCATTCAGTATCACGGCCTGCGCGTTTACGCAGGATATGATAGGCGGTGTCTGGATCGTCTACCTCCGAAAGGATCTCCTCAGTATGGCAATCGATCTTTTCGACCAGCGTGCTAAATATGTAGGGTATCGACGCTTGATCAAACACAGCCCGCGCCAGCTTGCTGATCACGTCCGCGTGCGCGCTGCCCGCGCCGATCCGGACGATTAGTAGCGCAGCAGCTTTGCCGATCACTTTATCATGCACTTCAACCAGCGGCATCTCGACCGGGTAGCGTGTTATATAATCTTCAAGGTCGAATAAAGGGAGCAACCAGCGCTTCTCACTCTGAAAGAGTACTTTACCGTCTTGAATAACCTGGAATGTAATCATCCTGAAAATATTTCTTTGCTTTCCAGCCTTTTTAGGAAATAGCTCGATTAAAGGTGATGTTCAATTGTTTTGTCCATTCAACCAGATCCCTGGTTATAGCATCTGATCTCATCCGCCATTCCCAATTACCCGAAGTGGTGGATGG
>Ga0255413_1025_pt1 | contig 11191 bp, 12 predicted proteins | sample ANMaggSeSYBR01K5_FD_182651 | JGI IMG/M metagenome (GOLD analysis project Ga0255413, IMG submission 182651) | Sediment cell enrichment communities from methane seep in Santa Monica Basin, California, United Staets - ANME aggregate JGI... | ecosystem: Environmental > Aquatic > Marine > Cold seeps >... | reverse complement strand
ACGCATGTGTACTCCTAATAATGGTTATTTTCAATTCATATACGCAGCAAAAACGGTTAAGTTTTGTTAAGACCGTCCTATTTATTATATAATCATCGTATCAAACCACATATATGTGGGTTATTAATAATTAGTACATATATATCATTTTTATAACAACTGGAGGTTATTATGATGGATCGTATCATGAAGGTATTTACCTTCAAACAAGAAGTGTATAAAGAGGTGGAAGACGATGCTTCCTTCACGCAAACAGCGTGGATGATCGTGGCGGTTGTCGCTTTCCTCAGCCAGATGGGCGCCAATGCAGCACTGGTGCATGTTGATGGCGGAAACTGGGTACTGGGCACGATCAGCGGTACTCTTTTTGCCGTAGTCGGGTTCGCGGCCGGCGCGTTCATTATCAGCTGGGCAGGCAAGACTTTTTTCAACGCGGATGTTACATTTGAGGAGATGGTGCGCACACTCGGGCTGGCGTATGTGTGGAACATCATCGGATTCCTGGGCATTGTTGGCATGGTCTCGGCCGGATTGGGATGTGTGGTTGGGCCAATTAGTTTCGCTGCCGGCATAGCCGGGTTAGTGTCCTGGTTCATTGCTGCAAAGGAAGCGCTGGACCTGGAATGGCCGCAGACGATCGGTACTGTTGTGATCGGGTGGGTTGCCAGCCTAATCATCTCTCTGGTCGCAGCCGCTATCCTGGGCGTATTTGGACTGGCGGGATATGGCATTAGTTCCGTGCTGCGCGGATCATAATAATTTTATTTTAACAAATTAACAGCACAGCATTTCGCTGTGCTGTTCTTTTATCAAGGAAACTTTTTCGATTTGCCTGCGTAAATATAAATGATCGTATAAATCCATATAAAGGAGTCTGAAATGACTGAGAGAAAAACTGAAACACGGGAATTGGGCGAGTTCACGCGCATCAGTATGCGCGGCATCGGGAAAATCTATATCAATCAAGGTAAAGAGCAGAAAGTTGCTATAGAGGGTGACGAAATTTCCATCAATAGAATCACAACTAACGTTACTGATGGAAAACTGACGATCGATGTAGGGCGCGATTGGGTTGAAAAACTGAGCGCGGGATTCGATTTCTTTTCTTCTAGCGATATCCGCTTCCACATCACTGTTAAGAAATTAGAAGAACTGGAGATAACCGGCGCGGCCGATGTGGAAATCAAGGATATCAAAGCAAAAGATTTAAAACTAAAAATGACCGGCGCTTCCAGTGTGAAAGTGTTCAACCTGAACGCGGATTCATTGAAAGCTGAGATCCCAGGAGCAGGTAAAATCGCTGTTGACGGTAAGGTGGATGATCTAGAAGTGACCCTGACAGGCGCTGGTAATTTTAGCGGGCATAAGCTGAAATCAAAGATAGCCAAAGTAACCCTGAGCGGAGTTGGCAGCACGCAGTTATGGGTTACCGGTGAACTGGATGTGACTATTACTGGTGTTGGCAGCGTGGAATACTATGGTAATCCACTCATCAAGCAATCTGTAACCATGCTAGGAAAAATTACCAGCTTGGGCGATCCCAAATAAATTATTTCAACCAGGATGAGTATTTTCAGAAAACATACTGAAAATACTTGACTTGGTTAAGCAGTTGGGCGTATACTAAATAATAGAAAGAGAACATGATAAAGAAAGAAATTACCTTGGACTTGGACCCCGACCCTAATAGAAATTCGGCTCTTTACCGTGCGGAAATTATCGCATCGGGAGGTTCTACTGCTTAAACCATAGCTACTGTTTTTGGTAGTATAACCCTCGGCGCGGTTTCGCAGGAGTGCCGAGGGTTTCTTATTTCAAGATATCGGCTTCAATAAAGATCGGAGGGCATAATGGCTAAAAATAAAATAACAAACATCAGCTCAACCACCATCATGGGGATCAGGGTTTTATTCGCCATTGGATGTTTGGAAATTATGGGAGGTGCAGAATGAAAGAATATATGATTGATGTGGACATCCTGTTAGGGCAGATTCGAGCTGCGTTGGAACGTGGAGACCCGAAAAGTGCAGCAGAACTACTGGAAGCGCTGCGCCCGGCAGACCAGGCAGGAGTATTTGATGATCTGGAGCCGGCTGAACAGGACTTTTTAATACCCACATTGAATATAGAGGACTCTGCGGATATTCTTGAAGAATTAGAGGAAGAAGACGCTGCTGAAGTAGCAAAACGGTTGAAAGCAGACAAGCTGGCATCAATTCTGGACCACATGGAGCCAGATGAGGCGGCAGATCTGCTGGGGGATATCGAGCCGGGAAAAGCCAGCCGAGTGCTGGGTGTGATGCGGGAAGCGGATGAAGTCAAACCGCTTTTAAGACATCATGATGAAACAGCTGGCGGGTTGATGACCTCCGCTTCGATCGTGCTGAAAACTGGAATGAGCGCTAAGACAGCCATTATCTCCCTGCAGAAATTATCACCGGATGATGAGGATATCTATTACCTGTTTGTTACAGATAAGCAGGACAGACTGGTCGGTGTGGTTAACCTGCGAGCGCTGGTTACACACCCCGATACAGAGAAAATCAAGAATATTATGGATCCAGAGGTGCTGTCAGTACGGGCGGACGCGGACCAGGAAGAAGCTGCAAACCTGATGAAACGGTATGACCTGCTGGCGCTCCCGGTCGTGAATAAGGAAAACCAGCTTCTGGGTGTGATCACATATGATGACTCCTTTGATATTTTAGAAGACGAAGCAACCGAGGATATCTACCGCTTGGGCGGTTTGGCAGAAGAAACACCTTCTGACATGCCTGTGGGCGAAGCAGTGAAAAAACGCCTGCCGTGGCTGGTAGTGAACCTGTTCATGGCACTCATCTCGGCATTTATTTTAAGTCTGTATGAAACAACCATCTCGCAAATGGCCGCGCTGGCAGCATTCTTCCCGCTGGTAGCAGGCGTAAGCGGGAGCGCGGGGACGCAAACGCTGACTGTGGTTGTGCGCAGCCTAGCCCTGGGGGAGATTAAACCCAAGAACGCGATGAAAGTGATGCTGAATCAGTTTGGATTAAGCCTGGTGAATGGAATGTCTGTGGGATTGATCATCGCGCTGATCGCATTCGTATGGAAGGGTTCATTGATGCTGGGGGTGATCGCGGGTATCGCGGCGCTGGTCAACATTCTCAGCACCGCTATCACAGGCGTAGCGATTCCTCTGCTGATCCAGAAATTTAAACGTGACCCGGCACTGGCTTCGCCAATTATCGTGACCGCACTGACAGACGCGCTGGGCTACCTGATCTATCTTGGCCTTGCTTCCGCTGCGATCACATGGTTGGTATGAGAACTATCACTTTGTAATTATGGGAAAAATTTTCATATTTAATGGCCGAAATTATTTATGGTAATCGTCGGTTTACGCCTGAATGCCTCGGGCATAGAACATAGCAAAATCGGGGTAAACAGTCAATTCCAAATACTCTAGCTGATGTGCTAATTCCTCTGCTCGCGTGCGGGAGAGTGTGGATACCAGCATCATGCGCGCACCGGTACCTGCCGCGTTGCCAACAGTTTTTACGCGGTCAAGAGGGAGCGTTGGCAGCATCCCTATACCCATTGCGTGCTCTGGGAGCATATAAGAGCCAAAAGCGCCGGCAATGACAATCTCTTCTATATCAGAAGCGTCCACTTCTAAATGATCTAGAAGAATATCTATTCCGGCTCTGATAGCGCCTTTCGCAAGCAGGATCTGGTCGATATCATTCTGTGAAAGTGTGATTGGTTTTTTGGATGTACTTAACAATATTTCGGGTTTTCCATCTGCAGTGAGCCGTACACCGGGCGATGTTTTATCCATGCGGCCGCGGCTGTTAAGGATGTTCCGCATGCGCATCTGGGCGACCGCGTCCAGGATACCCGATCCGCATATGCCGATCGGTGGCTGACTGCCGATCACCTGTATTTCCGAGCTTCCGTTTTCGCTGATCTGTACATGCTCGATCGCGCTAGGCGCCGCACGCATTCCATATTTTATATGCGCTCCTTCAAAAGCGGGACCAGAAGCAGTGGAAACGCTGACGATTCGGTCTCCTGCCTGAAGCGTTATCTCGGTATTGGTACCAATGTCAATGCCCAACCGCACCCGTTGATCCTCTCCAAAGCGGGCAGCCAGGAGAAAAGCGAGGTGATCGGACCCGATAAACCCGGCAATAACCGGTGGAGTATATACTGCAGCACCAGACATAGCAGCAATTCCCAATTTTCGCGCGGATGGGTAGATGGGGTCTGTTGTTACCGGTACGAAAGGTGATACCGCCAAGGAGCCAGTAGGCAGATTCAGGAAGAAATGATGCATGGCTGTGTTTCCCACGAGGCATACATCGGCTATATCATCGTGTGAAATATTGAGGCGTTCGCACATATTTGTCGCGGTCTGGTTGATTGCGGTAATGGTGAGGTGAAAAAGCGTTTCAGCCTGTGTGCTCCCCTGCATAGCATACCCCAGACGTGACATGATATCTTCTCCGTACGCAATCTGCGGGTTGGGCGTTCCTTTTGCTGTGAGTGTGCTCCCGTTTGTGAGATCCATCAAGTAGCAAGCGATCTTGGTGCTGCCGACATCAACAGCTAACCCGACAGGGTGAACACAACGGATTGGCGACGCATGAAAAACCTCCTTCCCTCGGGTCCACAAGTTGACTTTCCAATCATTTTCCCGAAGGAGGGGAGGAATACTGCGCAGGACTTCTAATCCTACGGTTAAGTCTTCTTCTTTCAGTACAGCTTTAATCCGAGAGAAATCTGAGGTAAGGTCCGTTAAATGTGCCCCTATTAGTTCAAGTTCGGATTGGCGAACTGCTGGGTGTATGGTGTGGGAACTATCACCTCCTTCAATTTGAAGAATTTGATCCTCAATGATCGATTCCGCGGGAATATATATTTTGATATCGTTGTCGAGAGTAGTCTGGCAGGCAAGCCGATAGCCCTGCTCTAATTTTTCTGGTGATAGGTATTCCTGTTCAATTTCTGATGGTTTAATATCCTCCGCGTTAGTTAAAAGCTGAATCACACATTTTCCACAAATACCTTCCCCGCCGCACACCGCGCTCAGGTTAAGACCTGCCTGGCGGGCGGCGTCCAATCCGTTGATCGGCTGAGCGCAATCTATGCGTAAACCGCGAGGTTGAAACTCTATAATAAAAGTCATTATTATCCTTGATCTTATGGGATCTACACAATTTTATACCAATTCATAACCGTGATTAAACAAAGAATCCGCATGCGAACATGCGGATTATATTTCATAAATACTTATTACACCTTGATCTCTGAAACTGATTTGAGGATCTTGCCTGGACGATACGGAAAATCCGCGATCTGTTTGTTTGAAGTAACTCCGCTGAGTACCATAATTGTGTTCATGCCGCTTTGGATGCCGGCAATGATATCTGTATCCATCCGATCCCCGATCATGGTCGTGTTTTCTGAGTGAACGCCGAGGTAGTTCAGAGCGGAACGCATCATGAAGGGGCTCGGTTTACCGCAGTAAAAAGGTGAATAACCGCTGGCTTTTTCAATAAGTGCTGCCATTGCCCCACAGGCAGGCACCACACCGCGTTCGGAAGGGCCGACTGGGTCAGGGTTTGTGGCGAGGAATTTGGCACCTTCAATGATCAGGCGGACAGCTTTGGTAACCTGACGGAAGTTATAATCAAATGTCTCACCGAGGACAACGAAATCGGGATTTTGGTCGGTCATGATATAACCGGCATTGTGCACAGCGACATTGAGGCCGCCTTCTCCGATCACAAAAGCCCTCCCTTTATCTTTTTGTGATTTCATGAAATAAGCAGTTGCCATCGCAGATGTGAAGATCTGATCGGCTTGGATATCCACCCCGATGGTCTGCAGGCGGTGCGCCAGGTCAACCTGTGTATATATAGAATTATTGGTCACAGCGAGAAATTTCAGTTCTTTTCTTATTAAAGTCTCAATGAAAACATTTGCTCCGGCGATCATTTTTTTCCCGCTAACGAGCACACCGTCCACATCGATCAGGTAATTTTGTTTTGTCATTTTTAAACCTTTTTTATGAATAAATTATTCCCACTTATATTATACGCACATATTATCCCTTTAAAAAGGGATTTGTTTATTTTCATTCAGCTGGACGCCTTACAAAATTGAACAGCAGCTGAAATTATGAGACAAGCTTTCTCACATCAGCCAATTGTCCAGCACTGCCGAGATATTCATTCTTCGCGGCGATAAATTTTGCGTATTCAGCCATGAAGATCTTGCCGGGATTGCGCAGGTCAAACACTTCTGGGTGTTCAGCAAACACTTCGCGGTGTACGCGGGTCCAAACGAGGCGCCCATCGGTGTCGATATTGATCTTGGTAACGCCCAGTACTGATGCCTTCTTGAACTGTGAGGCATCCACACCTTTTGCGCCGAGAATCTGGCCGCCGGCTTTGTTGATGCGTTCCACTTCTTCCTGCGGAACAGAGCTGGAACCGTGCATGACGAGTGGGAATCCAGGGAGGTTCTTCTGAATCTCTGCAAGAACATCAAAGTGGAGCGATTGTGATCCGGAAAATTTGAATGCGCCGTGGCTTGTGCCAATAGCGACAGCGAGTGAATCGCAGCCGGTGCGCTCGACGAATTCTTTAGCCTGGTTTGGATTGGTCAGCTTAGCGTTAGCCTCTGCTACTATTACATGTTCCTCCACACCGCCTAACTGGCCAAGTTCTGCTTCCACAACAATACCCTTCGCGTGAGCTGCGTCAACCACTCGTTTGGTGATCTCGATATTCTTATTAAATTCTTCATGGCTGGCATCGATCATAACTGAACTATAGAAGCCGCTGTCGATACAATCATAGCAGGTTTCTTCGTCTCCATGATCGAGATGCACAGCAAACACAGCATCAGAGAAAATTTCATCCGCGCCGCGGATCAAACCTTCCAGCATGACCTTATCGGTGTATGAGCGAGCACCCTTGCTGATTTGGATAATGAAAGGTGCCTGGCTGTCAAGGTTGCCGCGGAACAGCCCCATGGTTTGTTCCAGGTTATTGATGTTATAAGCGCCAATGGCGTATTTTCCATAGGCAGCTTTAAATAATTTTTTTGTTGTAACGATCATTTTTTTCTCCAATAATACTTAAAGACATAAATTCAACCGATCAATTATAGTACGAAAAACTTTTCGTGAAAGGCGGATGGGGTTTATTTACACAAAACACAAAGATAACTTTTACTTATTCTTACCTTTATTTTTTGCCCTTCAGATCTTTGAATTTATTTCAGCAATTTCTTCCGGTCTTCACGTTCTAGTTCAATTGCCTGAGTAATGGTTGTATAGAAAAAGAAGAAAAACAATAGACAAATTATTGCGATGAGGAACAGGTTGTATAGATAGAATTCGCCAATTGGTAAATTGATTATTGGGTTTCCAATAAAAAACACAATTGCATTTGCGATCATCGCGATCACACGCGCTTCGGTTGGACCAAGGGAACCATAAGAGATCTTGAATTCTCCTTTGACTGAGGTGGTAATGTAAACCAGGTTCGACATGCACAGATATCCTACGAGAGCGATAAGGGCAATTTCAAAATTGACGTATGGAGAAAGACCGATGCCAATGAAGATACTCAATTCACTGGCAATATCAACGGTATGATCAATGAAGAAACCATATTTAGGACGCTCTAACTTACGATAGCGGGCAAGGCTTCCGTCCAGGCTGTCGCCGAACCAATTGAGCAGAAATCCCAGGTTCGCCAACCATAAATATCGTGCGTCAAAATTTGTGAGCCAATAGCTTACACCAATAAGCACAGCAGCCAGAAAACCTAATAATGTTAGATGGTCAGATGTGATATAGGAGGGTAGATGCCTGACTAACCAGGCAATCGCTGGGCGCTCCAAAGGACCGAGCAGAATGTCATTTATTCGTCGGTGGTCTTCAATCTTTTTAAGTTTATTTTTCTCCGTACTTTTCTTAGCCATAATAAATATATTGTACCTTTCTATTTGGATATTGATAATAAAAAAATAATTAAGGCATTTCTTCTAAAGCAAAGGGCCAAACCGGGTAGAACATGGCCCACTGGGAAGGGTATGCGCGGATGAATTTCTCCGCTTCACGCAGCACTTTTTCTGCGTTCTTTTCAATCTCTTTTACTGGATCATCATCCGGTTCCATGTAGATCAGATCGGAACATTCCACGCGGTAATTTTCTTCCGGAAGCCCAATGCATGCGATAACCAGAACAGCCGCGTTCGTTTGGAGAGCCATACGGACATAGCTGGTCGGTACAGCGGCGGGAAAACCAAAAAAACGGGGGTGGTAGTTTGACTGTTCAAGGGGTCGGTCCATACCAGTGATGACACCTCCGCCGTTTTTCAAGCGGGCTTTTGCGGCACGCATAGATTCTATGGACATGGGAGTGACATTCATGCCAATGTCTTTACGCAGTTTATTTTGCCACTGGTACCCGCCGTGTGGCTGTGGGTAGGAAAGTACCTGGATATCGAAGCCATGCAGGACCATTGCCCGTCCGCCAAAATCAAAATTACTCAAGTGAGGAGCAACCATTATTGTGCCTTCATCTCCGCCCAATCGATCAGTAAGAAATTTAACTAATTTGGGAGAAAGGGTAACGCGATCAAGTATGGTTTGGTAGTTATTAATGTTGTGATAGAAATCGAACAGCCAGCGAGAAGTTTGGCGGAAAGTCTCACGTGTTTGCGCGTCCAATTCTTCGGACGAAAGAGAACGTTCGCTGATGATCCATTGGTTCGCCCTAGCGGTTTTAACAATGTCGGATTTCTTCTGCTCTGAAAGGAGAAGAGAAATTTTTTTAGTTAGCGGATACCCAATAGAAGGCGGGATGATCTTTCCCAGGAAGAGGATAAGTCCGATACCGAAGCGGCCGTTGATGAATGATTGAAGAGACATAATGATTTCTTTTATATTAACACGATTGATTCATTAAGGTTCGAGTCATTAAATTTCAGTATTTGTTTCTCTATTTTTATCATAACATGTCATGATATTGATACGAGGATCATAATTTCACTAGACCTTTAAGTATTAAGAAATAATGAATATTATCATTATGACAAATTACGTAAAAAGGGTTGACAACTGTCATACAGTATGTTATAAATTTGCCAGCATGTTTACTCAACTATTCGATAACAAAGCTAAACGAAATGCCTTAACGATCCTTCTGGGAGGAGCGGTGTTTTGTGTTAGCTGATATTGAATAGATTTAGCTGATAATAAAAAAGCCTTCCGGGAGCGGAAGGCTTTTTTGTTGCCTGCTTATAAATGAATTCAACACGGAGGAATTTATGAAAAAATACAAAAAATAAAGATGACCAAATAGGGGAGAAAGAATCACTTGATCTAAACAATAATTTTTAATTTATTTTCAGTAAGTAAAGTAAGTAAAAATATAACCATATATTTAAGGAGAAGAAATGAAAAACACAAGTAGGATTAGTTTATTAGTATTAATGGTGGGTATTTTTGTATTATCGGCATGTGGTGGTACACCTGAAGCAACACCAGAAGCAGTCGAAGAGGCTGTAGAGGAAGCAGCAGAGGAAGTAACGGAAGAAGTAACGGAAGAAGAAACAACAGAGGAAGTAACATACGTAGATGGTATTCCCGTTCACGGATGCCTCGGTTCCGCAGAGGATGCCATTGTCGACCTAGAATGTCAGGAAATTACTGTGGCAGTTGAGAACGCTTATCTGCCGTTCAATTACATTGTCACAGAAACCATGCAGGCAGAAGGTTGGGATTATGAAGTTATCCCCGAAATCTGTGAACGGCTGCACTGCCAGCCGGTTTTTGTTGAAACCGTCTGGGAAACCATGATCCAGCAGGTACAGGAAGGTCAATTCGACGTAGCTGGTGACGGGATTACGATCAATGATGAACGTGACGAGAACGGCGATTTCTCCATCGGTTATGTCAATACAGTTATGCGCCTGTTGGTAAATATTGGTGAAGACAGCTTTACCTCAATTGAAGATTTTGCTGATAATCCGGATTTGGTAATGGGCACACAGATCAATACCACTAACTATGAAACCGCAGTTGAGTACATTCCAGAAGAACGCGTGAAGGCGTTTGACACCTTCCCATTCGCAAATGCTGCGTTGCTGGCTGGCGACATTGATGCTGTGATTATGGATGAGGTCGTTGGACTTGGGTACCAGGGTGAAAACGCAGATGTATTGGAACTTATCGGTTCCGCAGTTACCAGTGATGAACTCGGATTTTATTTTCCCGAGGGAAGCGACCTGGTGGAACCTTTCAATCTAGCGCTCCAATCCATGATGGATGATGGATCCCTCAATGAAATAAATCTCAAATATATGGGTCCGACATTTGTACTTACCTATGACGAAGTTCAGTAAATTATTTAAATAGAGAGTTTGCTGGCTGGGTAAGCCCAGCCAGCAAAATTTAATATCACATTAATTAATTTATTCAAAGAAAGACATAGATGGAAAAATCTTCGCGAAGAAGTTTCAAAGAACGAAACAACGAATTTCCCTGGTGGCTGGTGAGCATCGGACTAGTCATTATTGTCACTTTATTATTAATCATCAATGCTCCAACCTTTAACCAAGCATTTGTTATCATGAGTACGGGAATTGGCACAACAATCACAATCACCCTTATCGCCTATGGTATTTCACTCCTAATCGGATTAATCGCTGGGCTTGGTCGAGTTTCTTCACGAGTAATCGCCAAAAATCTGGCGACTTTTTATATTGAGATAGTACGAGGAATACCAATGCTGGTTCTAATTTTTTTCACCGCATTGGTAATCATTCCAGGAGCAATCCGACTTCTCAGTTTGATCGGTGAGAAGTTTATTGGAATTGGCTGGACATTTGTAGGTGAACCGCTTGCCGGGGTTAATATCCGTATGGTCTCAATGAGTTTTCGAGCTATCGTAGCTCTCTCAATTACATACGGGGCATTCACCGCAGAAATATTCCGCGCGGGCATCCAATCGGTTCATCCTGGACAAATGCAAGCCGCGCGTTCACAGGGGATGAGCTATGGGCAGGCGATGTGGAACGTGATCCTGCCGCAGGCGATCCGAAATATGTTGCCGGCGCTTGGTAATGATTTTATTTCTATGCTGAAAGATTCATCCCTTGTATCCGTGCTTGCTGTCCGGGATGTGACCCA
>Ga0255413_1024_pt1 | contig 11286 bp, 10 predicted proteins | sample ANMaggSeSYBR01K5_FD_182651 | JGI IMG/M metagenome (GOLD analysis project Ga0255413, IMG submission 182651) | Sediment cell enrichment communities from methane seep in Santa Monica Basin, California, United Staets - ANME aggregate JGI... | ecosystem: Environmental > Aquatic > Marine > Cold seeps >... | reverse complement strand
AATTTTTGCCTGTTCTTTTTTTTAAATAAATTATAAATTTTGTTTTTTTTTTTTTTTGGTGGTTTGGTTTTTTTATCTTTTCCCATCGTTCCCACGATGATTAAAACAAGTCCAATCCCACTTATTAGGATCAATGCCAATCCCATCGTCTGGTTGTCAAGCCCTAAAAAGCCAAAACTGCTGTCTTCCGAGGTTGGGACCGGTGTCTTCACCACCTGTGCAGTTTGGGCAGGAATTGGAGTTCGAGTGGGTGTGCGGGGTGTTTGTGTGATAGTTGGTGAAGGTGTTGGTGTGTAAGCCAACTTCACGAGAAGTGTATCACCTTTATAGATCACCGCGTTCGCAGAGAGATTATTAAGTGCCAGAAGCTGGTCAACGGTCACTTCATAAGCCGCAGCGATACTCCACAATGCCTGCCCAATCTCTACTTCGTGGATGATTGACCCGTCTTCATTTGTAGTAGCAACAGTAACCGGCGCTACCTTTGGTGTAACCGCAGTCGTTGGAATAGTCGAAGCCACTCCACCTCTGGAGGATCCACTGGAACCATATTCGACCGCAAAATCAATGATGTAATACACAAAACCGTCGCCTTCCGTAATACCTGCGCCAACATGTACAACATCTGGATGCAGCATATTACCCATATGTACCTCATCACTCCAGAAAGAGTACACAACATCGCTTAGAGCGGTGCTGTTGTTGCCGCCAGCCCAATTCTCAACCACATTCCAGCCCGGCCCGACATTATAACCGGCAGCGGCTGCTCGGTCGATTGCGTAAGTTCCGCCCGCGCCGATATGCCCCATATCCCAGCTGGGGAAATTAGTCCCATATTCACTGGCTAGATAATCCGCCTGCCCTTGCGCGGCAGTCATCAGTGCGCCGTTGGTTTCCATCGCTGGCAGGCCATTATTCTGGCGTAAATCATTCACCATTTCTATCAAATTGTAAGAAGATGGCGCGGCTGATTGAACTTGCCGCAAGGGAAATAAAAGAGATGTGAAAACTGCTAACAGCAGAAAAATGCTTGGCTTTTTCATACCCGAATTATAAATGAAATAATCCCTGATAAATCTATCGCCGCTGGATGCCAATCACTACCAAAATCAACCCAATCCCAAAAATAGCGAAAACAGCAGATAATACAAATCCATATCACTGCCGCGGTTTTCTTCCTCTGCTTCTATCAAAGACGGGGCGCTGGATTCTATCACGCGTTGGACGGTTGCAGTTTGTGAAATTTTTATATACTTGGTGGATTTTCGGGTGTCGCGATTGCAGGGATAGGCAGTGGAACAACTCACAGTCACACCGGCTCCGATATATTGGCCGCGCTCATGCAGCATAGTGTGCATATGAACGTCGTCTGACCATCCAGTAGCTATCAGGGATTCTATGCTCATCCCAAGGGGAATACCTGCCCAATTTTCGTTGATATAAAGGCCTTCGATATATGGATATACAACATCCAAAGCGCGCGCATCCGCGTCAGTTCCGCCTAGTCCTACATGCCCGTTACCAACATTTGGGGCAATGGAAGCTAAAATAATCTGCCTGCCCTTGCGCGGTAAGCATCAGCAGGTTGTCCACGTCATAAGGCGGAAAACCATAGCTAGCCCAGAGAGCATTCACCGTGGCGATCACATCATAAGAAGTTATAGAGTGAACAGGAACAGCAACGGTCATGAACAGCATTTGAAACACTGCCAGACCAATGAGGATAAATTACATCGCACATTTTCTGCGCATAAACATCCGTTTGGTTACAGCCGAATTACCAGATCAATCAAATTCCCAACCTGATAGCATTTCCTTGAAATCATAGGCGGTCAGGTCCAGAGAAAGCGGCGTAATTGAAACATAACACCGGCTCAGCGCACCTATATCTGTTCCCTCTTCCGGTACACCGGTGGGCGCTTCACCGCCGATCCAGTAATACGGCCGTCCATGTGGATCTTCTCGCCGTACCAATTCATCACGATATACACGCAAACCCTGACGGGTGATGCGGAATCCTTTTAACTTATCCATTGAGCAGTAAGGTACATTCACATTCAGGAGTATGTTTTTTGGAAGTTTCTTTTCCCAAACGATTTTTGCCACATTTGCGCCGACTATCGCGGCAGTTGCATAATCCAGAGGCCCTTCATGGTATTCCGGCGCATCCAGTGATACCGCGACACTGGGGAGATCCCAGATCGCCGCCTCCATTGCTGCGGTTACAGTACCAGAATATGTGACATCGTGACCTAAATTTGCGTTGGGATTGATGCCTGACACAACCATTTCTATGGGCTCATCCAATAATCCCATAACCGACAGTGCCACACAGTCCGAAGGAGCCCCATCACAGGCCATCGCCAAACTGCCATCCGCCAGTGTTATTTCTTTTACGCGCAGCGGGCGCGATAATGTTTTTACATGGCCGGAAGCAGACCAGTTTCTATCTGGCGCTACTATTGATACTTTCCCGATTTTTCTTAATTCCTTTACAAGCGCCAAAAGCCCGGGAGCATATACGCCATCATCATTTGTTACAAGAATATGCATTTTTCCCTTTCAATTAATAACGATTAATTCACAGTGATTCCAAATAAAGTATAATAATATTCTTTTGAAATCCCATCCCCAACTTCACAGGATAAGTCTACCGCAATAATACCGCTATTATGTTATACTTGTCTGGCTGTTTTTAGGAACAGACATAAAACACACGCAGATAAATGATCCCTGCGTGCCACCGTAGGAAACGGCGGCTGGGGATAGAAATTTTGTTTGCGGAGGAAAAAAACGCAAAGGAGATTGATCCATGACTTTAAACATTTCTATGAAAACCCTTCTGGAAAACGGTGTGCATTTTGGCCACCGCACCAATAGATGGGACCCCCGAATGAAGCCGTATATCTTCACAGAACGCAACGGTATTCATATTATCGACCTGCAACAGACTGTCCAAGAGATGACGATAGCATATGACATCGTCCGCGATAAAGTTGCAGAAGGCGGCACTGTCCTGTTTATTGGGACAAAACGCCAGGCGCAGGAAACGATTCAGATGGAAGCTGAGCGATGCGGAATGCCATACGTGATCGAACGCTGGCTGCCCGGAACGCTCACCAACTGGATGACCATTCATCAGCGCATTATGGAACTCGAGCGGTTGGAAAAACTGCGCGATTCCGGTGAGATTGATCGGCTTGTGAAAAAAGAGGGGCTAATGATCGAGCGCAAGATCAAACGCCTGCTGATCCACTTGAGCGGTATCCGCCACATGAGCGGAGTACCCGACATGATTTTCGTAGTGGATATCAACCGTGAAGACACTGCAGTGCACGAAGCTAACCTTAAAAAGATTCCAGTGGTCGCATTGGTTGACACCAACTGCAATCCTGAAAACATAGACCACCTCATTCCATGCAACGATGATGCGATTCGAGCGATCAAATTGATGGCCGGTAAAATGGCCGATGCTGTGATCGAAGGCAAAGACATGCGCAAAGAAGAGGATATTGAAACTAAAGCACCCGCCCCTGAAGGTGAAGGCGTACGGGGTCGAGTTTCCCAAGAAGAGGAAATTGATGATAAGGATTTATTGGGCAAAGCAACGCTTCAGAAATTAGCAGAGAGCAAACGAGAAGCGGAAGAAAAAGCAGCAGCACAAGCAGTTGAAGATGCCGCTAAGGAATCTGCCGAAGAAACTGCGACTGAAGAAGTCCTAGAAGGCGCTGCCGAGAAATCTGCTGAAGAAACCGCGACCGAAGAAGTCCCGGAAGATGCTGCTGAGGAATCTGCTGAAGAAACCGCGACCGAAGAAGTCCCGGAAGATGCTGCCGAGAAATCTGCTAAGAAGCCTGCCAAGAAGCCTGTCAAAAAGGCTACCAAGAAGTCTGTTGAAGAAACTGCGACTGAAGAAGTCCAGGAAGTTGCTGCTAAGGAACCTGCCAAGAAGCCTGCCAAGAAGTCTGCCAAGAAATCTGTTGAAGAGTCTGCAAACGAAGAAGTCCCGGAAAAGGCTGATTCAGAAAATGAAACCAAATAATCTTGAAGGATATGATACTTAAGGAAAAACAATGGCAATAACAACTGAAGATATTAAAAAATTAAGGGAAGCTACCGGTGCGGGAATCTTGAACTGCCGATCAGCACTTCAGGAAACTGGCAACGATTTTGAAAAAGCCGTGGACTTTCTGCGTGAAAAGGGATTGGCAGCTGCCAGAAAGCGTGCTGACCGAGAAGCATCCGAAGGTTTTGTAGAATTATACTCGCATGGTGATGGCCGGGTGGGTGTGATGGTTGAAATCAATTGTGAAACCGACTTTGTCGGTCGGTCAAAAGATTTTCGCAAATTCACTCACGAGGTTGCCCTTCACATTGCAGCCTCCTCCCCTCAGTACATCCGCGAAGAGGACATCCCCGCTGAAGCATTAGAACGAGAGGAAAAGATCGCAACGGCTCGCGCAAAAGAAGGAGGGAAACCGGAAAAAATCATTCCGAAGATTATTGAAGGATACCTGAAAAAATTCAAAGATGAGGTTGTCCTGCTGCGTCAGGCATACATCCGAGATGAATCCCTCACCATTCAGGATCTCATCAATGAGAATGTGGCATCGATGGGTGAAAACATAATCATCCGCCGATTTGCCCGCTATGAATTAGGTGAAGAAAGCACTGCTGATTCTGAAGCAGAAGTTGAGTAACTAATATAAAAGCCAACCACATGGTTGGCTTTTTTTGAAAGGAGTGATATGCCGCAACCAAGATATAAGATGATCATGCTCAAGCTGAGTGGTGAAGCGCTGGCTGGATCGGAAGGGTTCGGGATTAACGCCCAGAAAGCCCAAGATATCGCCCAGCGCGTGAAAGCAGTGCGCGACATGGACGTTCAGGTGGGCATTGTAATCGGCGCAGGCAATCTGTGGCGTGGGCGTATTGGATTGGAAATGGGGATGGATCAAGCCACAGCGGATTACATGGGCATGCTTGGTACAGTCATGAACGCCCTCGCGTTGATGGATGCCATGGAAAAAATTAACCTGGAAACGCGTGTGCAATCTGCGATTGAAATGCGCGCTGTAGCGGAACCTTACATCCGCCGAAGAGCAATCCGCCATCTGGAAAAAGGGCGGGTGGTCATTTTTGGCGGGGGGACCGGTAATCCATTCTTCTCAACCGATACCGCTGCCGCTCTGCGGGCTACAGAGATTGGAGCGGATGTGTTGATCAAAGCGACTAAGGTCGATGGCATGTACGACAGCGACCCCAATGATAACCATCACGCGAAGAAATTTGACAAAATAAGCTATATTGAGGCACTCAATCTCCGCCAGGCCGTCATGGATAGTACTGCCGTATCTCTATGCATGGAAAACAAACTTCCAATTCTGATTCTTAACTTTTGGGACAAATCCGCACTTCTAAAAGCCATTAAAGGCGAACCGGTGGGTACACTCGTATCTGATTAGCGTTCTCGCTTGACTTTTCTATTGTTTAAGGGATAATTGGTGCAATAATAAAACAGGCGTTGACGGAGGAAAGTAATCCGGTGAATTCCGACAGGGAAGCAGGGGCGCAGACTGAGACCCCAGCCCGATTGAAACCGGCTGAAGTTCCCTCTTGAGCAGAGCGGGTGAATGCATTTGCTACTAGTCCGCCCCGTACGCGCAGCGATAACAGCGCAGCCAACCGCTTGAATTTTTCAAGCCGTTGGGCCAAGCGGGCTGATCTCAGCCAAGCAGGGTGGTACCGCGGTTTACCCCGTCCCATGCGGACGGGTTTTGCGTTTATTACAGGAAATCATTATTGCAGGAGATCATATGAGTGAAAAAACGGATTTGATCCAGGAACTGGAAGCGTTGCAAAAGAAAGCGGAATCGGAACTCAAAAAGATACAGGATGCGGTTTCGCTTCAGAGTTGGCGGGCTACATTCCTCAGCCGATCATCGGATGTGATGACTATTTTCAAGCGTTTGCCTGAAGCGCCAAAAGAAGAACGCCCCAAGATTGGGCAGTTCGCCAATCAGGTCAAAACCGCTTTAGAAACCCAATTCGAGAAAAAAGAAAACAGCATCAAGCAGGCGGATCTGGAAGCGAATTTAAAGAATGAATGCCTTGACATAACACTCCCGGGCCGTGAACCAGCACGCGGGCGCCTGCATATCCAGACCCTTGTGCTGCGGGAGATCTACCGCATCTTTGCGGAAATGGGCTTTCAGGTGTACCGCTCGCCCGAAGTGGAAAGTGATAAAAACAACTTTGAGCTGCTGAATATGCCAGCCCATCACCCAGCCCGTGATTTATGGGATACCTTTTTTACCACGAAACCAGGTGTCATCATGCGCACCCACACCTCACCTGGTCAGGTGCGCGCTATGCGCGAATTCGCGCCGGAACCGATTCGTGTGGCCCTGCCGGGTATGTGCTACCGGTATGAACAGATTGATGCCAGCCACGAGATCCAATTCAACCAGGTCGAACTACTGGCAGTCGGCAAGAATATCACTTTTGCCGACATGAAGGGCACTCTCGAAGAATTTGCCAGGCGCATGTACGGAGAGGAAGTCCGCACGCGCATGCGCCCATCCTATTTCCCCTTCGTTGAACCCGGCGGAGAAATGGATGTAGAATGTTTTATGTGTGGAGGTAAGGGCTGCTCAGTCTGCGGCGGAAAGGGCTGGCTGGAAATTCTCGGCTGCGGTATGGTTCATCCTGTTGTCCTCCGCAATGGCGGTTATGATCCGGAAATATACTCGGGTTTTGCGGCCGGTCTTGGCCCGGAGCGCATTTCAATGCTGCGCTACCGAATTGATGATATCCGTAATTTTTGGGGAAATGACGTTCGTTTCCTGGAACAGTTTTAAGAAGGAGAAAGAGACATTATGGAACTTGTATATTCCTGGCTTAAAGAATATGTTGATGTAGATCTGCCCATTGTGGATCTGGCGCACGCGCTGACCATGCTGGGTATGGAAGTGGAAAACATACGCCTGGTCGGCCTGCCAGAACCGGAAAGTGAAAACATAGGCATCACATTCCAAGGGTTAGCATGGGATCCTGAAAAATTCGTTGTCGCACGCGTAGATGAGGTAATGCCGCATCCCAACGCGGACCGTCTGGTTCTATGCCGACTGTACGACGGAAAAGAAGAGCTTACTGTTCTCACTGGCGCCCCCAATCTTTATCCATTCAAGGGTAAAGGGCAGCTTGATCAGCCATTGAAGGTCGCTTATGCGCGGGAAGGCGCAAAAATATACGACGGCCATAAACCCGGGCAGGTACTGACCACATTAAAGCGCATGAAGATCCGCGGTGTGGAATCTTTCTCAATGATCTGTTCCGAAAAGGAATTGGGGATCTCACAAGAGCATGAGGGAGTGATGATTTTAGATGATATCGCTCCGGAAGGTACTCCGCTGGTTGATTATATGGGAGACGCGGTCTTTGAGATCGCTATCCTGCCCAATATGGTGCATTGTGCCAACGTGATTGGTATTGCCCGTGAAGTGGCAGCCTATCTGGATAAACCCCTCAAATTTCCAGATACCGCACTTCCTACCGGCGGAACGCCTATCAAAGGAAAGGTCTCTATTGAGATCAAAAATTCTGAATTGAATCCCCGCTTTGTGGTTGGCCTGCTGCAGGGTGTAAAAGCCCAACCCAGCCCTTATTGGGTGCAGTACCGCCTGCAGCTGGCTGGAATGCGCCCTATCAATTCGATCGTTGACGCTACCAACTACGTTATGCTGGAAGCTGGCGAGCCCCTGCACGCCTTCGATTATGACGTTCTCGTGAACCGCGCGGGCGGCAAAGCGCCCACCATCATCACCCGCACTCCAAAAAAGGGTGAAAAACTTACCACGCTCGATGAGGTGGAGCGCGCGCTGGATGATTTCACCGAGCTCGTCTGTGATACATCTGGTGCTTTGTCTCTAGCAGGTGTGATGGGTGGGTTCGAAACTGAGGTCACCGATCAAACTACCAATGTCCTCCTGGAGGGCGCTTCGTGGAACTTCATCAATATCCGTAAAACAGTTGCTTCACAGCGCCTGAAATCAGAAGCGTCTTACCGCTTCGCCCGCAATGTCCATCCGTCGCTTGCTGAAACTGGTGTTCGCCTTGGTTTGCAGCGCATGGCTGCCTGGGGCGGCGGCGAGATCGCTGACGGAATAGTGGATGCCTATCCCGCGCCGAGGGTCGATCCAATCGTCACCATCAGCGAAGCGGACGTTGAGCGACTATTAGGCGTCCATTTGATGGCAGCTGAAATTTCCGCGCTGCTTGAACGCCTGGAATTCAAGTGCACCATCAAAGGCAAGCTGGTCAGCGCCCGATCACCCGCTTACCGCACAGATATCGGCGATGCAGTTGTCGGAAAAGCGGATGTGATCGAAGAGGTGGCACGCTTGTACGGATTCGAGAAGATACCCTCCACGCGTTTGCGCGCGGAACTTCCCCCTCAACGAGGTAACGCCGCTGAAGAACGTGATCGGCTGGTTCAGGACACATTGGCCAGTCTGGGTTTGCAGGAAGTCATTTCTTACCGCCTGACCAATCCGGAAGCGGAACAGCGGCTTTATCCTGCCGGCAGTCAGCCGGAAACGCAGGACTATGTGGAGATCCAGAATCCCATCGCGATCGAAAAGCGCGTCCTGCGCCGCAGTTTATTAGCCAGTGTGCTGGAAGCGCTTGAACGCAATATCCGCCAGCGTGAACGCTTGCTGCTTTTTGAGATCGGCCCAGTCTTCCTTCCGAGGGAAAACGAACTTCTTCCCGATGAACCTGCCCGCCTGGCAGTCGCCCTGAGCGGTCTCCGCCATCCCAGTGCCTGGGATACTGAAACACAAACGAATTTTGATTTCTTTGACCTGAAAGGGATCATCGAAGGATTGCTGCAGGCTCTCCATATTGATGAATATTCATTCACAACTGATTCACAGGCCTCTTTTCACCCCGGAAAATGTGCCCTGCTTACCATCGGCGGCGAGAAGATTGGGTGGATGGGAGAACTGCACCCAAAGGTTATGGAGAATTATGGTTTCCTTGAAGCGCCGGTTCTCGCAACTGACCTCGATCTTGAATTGCTCTATACACTCAGCCCCAAGGATTTTGTCGCTGCGCCGCTGACAGCGTACCCGCCTGTGATTGAAGACCTGGCAATGATCGTCTCAGAGGAGACTTCATCCGCTGAAATCGAAAAAGTGATTTACACAAGCGGCGGTTTCCTTCTTAAACAAGTAAGTCTATTTGATATCTTTCGGGGAGAACAGATTGGCAAGGGAAAAAAGAGCATGGCATACCGCCTCACATATCAGGCGCCAAACCGCACTCTCACCGATAAAGATGTCGGCAAGCTGCGGGTCCGCATCATCAAACAGCTTGAGAAAGAACTTGCGGCCAAAGTACGCAAAGCGGATTGAATACACTTCCCAGACCGTGGTAGGGGCGGCGAATGACGAGATGGCGGCAATCCGCTTTGATGATGTGCAGGCAATGGTAAATTGGAAGGTGATCTTTGCGAGGATATGAGGGGTAATAATGGGCTAAGTTAGAACAGAGGACTCATAAGCGCCTGTTCAGTCTAATGTGAAAATCAATACATTCTCTTTCTTCCTATAAAGAATCTTCTTTATCCTCATATATAATGAGAACAATTATTGTTATTAAGGAGGAATGAGCATTGATCAAGAATTTCTCATTTTTATTAGTAGTGTTATTGTTTGTTCTATCTGCTTGTACTTCAACCCCCGAACCAACACTGTCATTGGCACCTACAATAAAGCCCACCCTCATCCCTACTGCAACTTCTTTACCTAGCCCAACTCCATTAATTGAATTTTCGGCTGAATATTTCTCTTTTCCTGTTTCTTTTTATGGTGATTACCAAATCGATAAACCACTTCGCTACGTACCTTACTACCATTGGGATGGAATAACAAAAGGATTGATAGAAGATGAATCATGGTGGAATTTATTCCATGCTGGAGACATGTATGTTCTAAATTTGAAACAACCACGACTTGATATTGTAGTTATTTCTCCCACCGATGGAATAATCGAAAGAGTAACACAATATAACGAAGAGAATATCGAGATAAATATCGAAACGTCATATTATTTGGATGGTAGGAGAGTTTATGTAGATATTACTCATAGCCAAAGGCTATTTCCTGGTGATGATAAATATCCAGAAATACACCAAGGTGATATTGTTGAAATGGGTCAACCCATTGCCATTCAAAGTATATTTTTAAAGCATGGAAGAAATGAACAAGTTCTTGATATAGCCATTAGAAATGGTCCAAGAGGTGCGAATCCCTCTATTGCGGGAAATTACTTTCCAGAATCATATATAGACCCCTTTTTGTTTCTAAAAGACGATATATTGGAATATGGTAAATATGTGACCTATGATGACATTTCCTATAGAGATCATTGCTCAGAAAGCATTCACTTCCCGTATTCGTTCTTGCCGGTTAGTGAGGAATAGAATGAAAAGATCTCATAATTATCTACACCTAATAATCCTCCTTATCCTTTTCTATGCTTGCGCTCCCGCCTCTGAATCTAAACCAACTCCAACTCCTAAACCAACCTATACACCATTACCAACCGCAACTCCTCTCCCAAGTCCAACGTCAACTCTTGAACCACAAAAATTAGGTAGAGTCTTCTCCAATGGTTTTTCTAGTCAATCAGTTTGGAGTAATGCAGATGGTGATACAGATCGCGAAATTGGGTGGCACTGTCCTAAAGGTGAGGGAGAAAACTGTCGCGACTTGGTTATCCATTTTGATGTATCACTTCCGAACAATTTTAGTAAAGGTGATTTTATTCTTTCCCCAGTAGACGGATCGATATTAAAAATCTATAGTACTGGAGAGGGTATGTCTATTCAGATTATGCCTAATTCTCCTATTGAAGGAATTAGCGATCTTGTATTAAACAAACAAAGAATAGACACTCTCTCTAAGAATATATACACTTTTGACTATGAGCCAAGTGACATACATGCTTCGTTTATCCACTTAGCACATGTTATTCCTCTCGTATCTATTAATGAATCAGTTAGTAAAGGTCAAGAAATAGCAAAAATCGAGTATGATGTCTGGTTTACGCCGAAATTGGCGTATGTACTTTATCTGCAAATGAAAGATAATCGGGTTTTTCAATTCAGTCCCTGTGACGTGCCAAATGAAGATGAGTTTTGTGGAAAATGCACAACAGGAACCCCTTATATATGTCCATGAAAAATATTTTATCCCTTGTCAAGATTCTTATTATCCTCAC
>Ga0255413_1023_pt1 | contig 11815 bp, 7 predicted proteins | sample ANMaggSeSYBR01K5_FD_182651 | JGI IMG/M metagenome (GOLD analysis project Ga0255413, IMG submission 182651) | Sediment cell enrichment communities from methane seep in Santa Monica Basin, California, United Staets - ANME aggregate JGI... | ecosystem: Environmental > Aquatic > Marine > Cold seeps >... | reverse complement strand
CTTCATTCAGCAGCACCCAGTACATCCCGAGCTCACGGATGGATTCAGTGAACTGCTTGAAGTCCACCGGTTTGACAATGTAGCTGTTGGCGCCCAGTTTATAGCTTTCCACAACGTCGCTCTCTTCGCTGGAGGAGGTGAGCACCACCACCGGTATTTGCTTTGTTTTTGGGTCCGCTTTGACCCTGCGCAGCACTTCCAGCCCATCCACTTTGGGCAGTTTCAAGTCCAGCAGGACCACCTTTGGGTGACAGCTGGTATCCCTGTCAGCATATTTTCCATCCGCGAAGATATAATCAAGTGCCTCCGCCCCGTCGCGCACAACAAAGATATTATTGGCGAGGTTATACTTTTTCAGCACTCGCAGGGTCAACTCCTCATCACTGGGGTTATCCTCAACCAACAGGATTTCTACTTCTCGTTCAGTTTTCATCATTTTCTCCTACTGTAAAGTAAAATGTTGCGCCTTTGTCCACTTCCGCCTCAGCCCATACTTTTCCGCCGTGGTGATGGATGATGCGCTGGACAATCGCCAGGCCGACGCCCGTGCCTTCAAAATCAGCCGTGCTGTGCAGGCGTTGGAAGACAACGTACAGTTTATCGGCATAGCGCATATCGAAGCCTACGCCGTTGTCCTTGACGAAATAAACTTTTTCACCCTTGATCTTTTTGCTTCCGATCTCGACTCGCGCGTTCTTCTTTCCTTTGGTGAACTTGAAGGCGTTGGATAGGAGATTCACCCAAACCTGTTTAAGTAAGATCGGATCCGCCCGGCAGGCGGGCAGTTTGCCGACCACCACCTCGATCTCTCGGCCCTCTCGCTCAGGTTGAAGTGCTGATAGAGTTTGTTTTGCTATCACAGTACAATCTATCTCCTGAGTCCTCAAGATTCGTTTTCCTGTGCGGGAAAAGAGCAGCAGGCCATCTATTAGGGCGCCCATTTTTCCGGAGTTTTCCCACATAATATCCAGGTAGCGCTGTGCATCTTTTGGCAGCTGCTTCCCAAAGTCTTCAATCAGAATGCGTAAAAACCCGTTTATGGCACGCAGCGGTACTCGCAGGTCGTGGGAGACGGAGTAGGTAAAACTCTCGAGTTCGCGATTGGCAGCTTCCAGTTGGGCAGTGCGTTTGACTACCCGCCACTCCAGCTCGGCATTCAGCGTGCGAATTTCTACATCCGTACGCATACGTTCAGATGTAATGTGTTTTGTGATATAAAGAGACCCGGCTAACAAGAAAAGTAAAACGATTGCATTTACTTGAATCATTCGAGAACTGAGTTTTTCACTTGAGGCCAGTAATAGATTCATTGGACAACCAACAATTATCCCGAAACCGGTTTTTTCGAGAGTGGTATATGTGCTGAAGTAAGGTATGTCTCCATGATTGTGCTGCAAAGACTGTACGGCGCTGCCGGTCATAAAATTCTGAACAAGAGGATCAGAACTAAAATCCAGCGACCTCGGCCCCTCTTTCAGCTCGAACACATCAATTTCAGAGTGGGCGAAAACGACACCTTCTCTATCAAGCATAAAAGCAGTCCTTTCTTCAAGTGGGTTGGAATATATGTGATTAACCATCTCCCGCAAGTCTATACTGCCTATGAGAACCCCCACCTTCTCTCCTGAATAGGATTCGATCGGAACGCTTATTGATAAACTAAGAATTTCAGATTTCGGATAGAATCTCGGGCTCCCATAAAATACTTCACCCTTATTAATGGGAATAGAAAAATAAGATTGATCCGCATAGCTTTTCGAAGTGTAAGCTGATAAATTATCATTATTGCAGCTTGAAACAAAATAACCCTTATCATCCAGCACCATTAAGGTATTGATCCTGTATGATCCTTCAGCAACATTCTTCAAAATGCTTCCCTGCGCGTCAATATCCATGCTGCGGAATTCGGTGCTTTGGGCAATATCCAGCATTTTTTCTGATATGTAGATTATATTTGCCTCAAGCTCCATGGCATATAGCCGGGCCAGTTCTTTTTGATGCTCTACTTCCGTTTCTAAGACCTGATTTTTTACCTCGGGAATGGCGTAGGATAATTGAAACAGAGCTATCATAGAAAATACTATGATAATGAGAAAAAATAATCTATTTTCCCAACTTAGAGCATTCAATTTTTTATTTCTCTGTTTATCCATAGGGGTTATCTTCAACCAACAGGATTTCTACTTCTTGATCAGTTTTCATCATTTTCTCCTACTGTAAAGTAAAATATTGCGCCTTTATCGATTTCCGCCTCAGCCCACACTTTTCCGCCATGGCGCTGGATGATGCGCTGGACGATCGCCAGACCAACACCAGTGCCTTCGAAATCTGCCGTGCTGTGCAGGCGCTGGAAGACGCCGAATAGTTTATCGGCATAGCGCATATCGAAACCCGCACCGTTGTCTTTGACGAAATAGACCGTTTCACCTTTGATAATCTTACTGCTGATCTCGACCCGCGATTTCTTCTTGCCTTTGGTGAATTTGAAAGCGTTGGAGAGCAGGTTGATAAACACCTGTTTGATCAAGGCCGGATCAGCACGGCAGGCGGGCAGTTTACCGACCACCACCTCGATCTCTCGGTCATTCTGTTCGACTTGAAGGTCAGCCAATGTTTGTTCCACTATCCCGGTACAATTCACTTTTTGAACATCTAACGCCTGCTTTCCCGTGCGGGAGAAGAGCAGCAGGTCATCGATCAAGCTGCCCATTTTGTGGGAATTATCCTCAATAAGATCCAAAAAGCGCTGCGCTTCTTTGGGCAGTTGTTCCCCGTACTCTTCAACCAGGATGTTTGAGAACCCGCTCATGGCGCGCAGCGGGGCGCGCAGGTCGTGGGAGACGGAGTAGGTGAAACTCTCGAGTTCGTGGTTGGCAGCTTCCAACTGGGCAGTGCGTTCGACTACCCGCGCCTCCAGCTCGGCATTCAGCGCTTGAATTTCTTCTTCGGATTGTTTTTGTTCGCTGATATCCCGCCCGTAGGCATTGACATAACCCATATCCTTGATGGGCGTCAGGATGAATGAAAAGATCCTGTCTTCAACCACCGCTTCAAATTCCTGGTTTTCACCAGAAGAAAAAGAGTTAATGATTTTCTTTTTCCAATCCGGGGGTGCATTTTCGCCGACTGTTTTGCCCCATTTAGTCAGCAAAGGCGCGCTGCTATGGCTGGCATACAATATCTTTCCATCTTCAGAAAAACGTAGAACCGGGTTGGGGTTCTCGTCGGGGAATTTTGATAGGCTCTTGATCTGTTCCTCCGACTGGATGCGTTCGGTGATATCTTCACCAGAGGATAATGTACCAATGATATTTTGTTTTTCATCCGATAAAGATGTGTTATGCCAGGCAATGATTCTTTCCTCCCCTGATCTGGTCAGGATATGGTTTTCGTAATATTTAGTTAATTCAAGTTCCCCGGCCATTATTTTTTTGAAAACCTGCCTGACTTCTTTTCTACTCTGTTCGGGGATACAGGTATCGAACCAACTCTTGCCGATCAGTTCATCTTCATGATAACCAAGGATCTGGTTCCCTTTATTATTGACGAGGGTGACCTGGCCTTTTTTATTCAGCGTTATGAAAATCACCTCCGCGATATCTAAATATTCCTGCGCTTTATCTCGTTCCTCCTGGATGATTTTCTCAGCCCGTTTTGTTTCTGTGACATCAATACAAACACCGATCCATTTAATCGGTTTTCCCTCTTCATCCAGCACAGGCAAGCCGCGATCCACCCAATGGCGCCAGGCACCGTTTTTTTGGCGCACCCTGTACTCTTCCATAATCAATTCTGTTGAGGTTCTATGGTGTTCAACTGAATCCTCGAGCAGTTCCACATCATCCGGATGAATTAGATTCACCCACCCCTCGATTGTTCTGGGTATAGTTCCGGGTTCATAACCCAGATGCTCATCAATTCCGCCAAACCATTCTAAATTGTTGTTCTTCAAACCCCATTCATAAATCAAATCGCTCCCAGCATTGGCTGCAAGTCTGAATCTTGTTTCGATTTGAGAGTTCTTCTTCCCGAGCTCGGTGCTATGCATGGCAAACGCGATATCCCCGGCAACTTCTTTGATAAGAGATAACTCCTCGTCATCAACAACAAGGTCAATTCCGAAAGAAATCGATAATACACCGTAGACCGTTCCATCATGTTTTAGCAAGGAAGTTACGCGTCCTTTATCAGAATAAATATCCGTGATAGGGCAGCCCGCGCAGGTGGAGGATGGATCATTGATTTCCGCAGGTCCCGGCTGCGATTGCGCCCGCTGCATGCAGGCAGGGAATTTACCCTGTTTTAGCTCTCTCTGCAGGGATGTGAACCCCTTTCCTAAACCGGATGCGGCACTATCAAAGTATTCACCTCGCTCGTCAAGCAGCATGATCCAGGCAGTGGAGTACCCGCGTGTCTCTGTGAGGGTGCTGCAAACTTCACGGATCAATTTAGCGCGGTTCTTTTCACGGACGATGAGCTGGTTGACATCGCGGATAGCGCGCAGTACGTGGTTAAGGTGCTCTATTCTCTCTTGCGCCATCACGCGCTGGATGATCCTGCCCAAGCGCTCGGCAACTGCATTTATCAGCGCGTGCTCCTCTTTCAGAAAAGGCCCTTCATATTCTTTTGGCTGTTCCTCAAGGCAAAAAACCTCAACCGTTCCAGCGCGCTTTCCTTCCACCTTGATCTCACTTGCCAGCTTCCATTTTGTTTTACGGAAGTTCCCGGTTTTGTATTCCTTGTTATCAAGCATGATGCGGGCGCAGGTGGTTTGCGGGTACTGCCAGGCAGGGGGGAGAAGTTCCACACACCCTTGAAGGATCTCCGGCATTGATATACCGGGGGTCTCGACTATACGGGAAATGCCGTACAGGCATTCCAGTTCTTTAACGCGCTCAACAAGAGCGTGGGCTTGTTTTTTGGAAACACCGTTTTTCTGGTGGGGTTCAGCTTTGACCGCCTGCAGTTTAGCAAGGCCCTTTTTCAGGGCTTCAATGTCAGCCAATAATTGAGCTTTCGTTTTCGCACTCATATATATCCTTGCCTGGATTATTTATCAAAAATATAATAGGAAGCGCTGTTAACTTTTATTATAGTATAGGATTTTTAAGTCGCCTTTCCTGTTTATTGTTTTTGGTGCAATTCGGGTGCAGTTGGGATGAAACAGGGTGGAAACAATAGATACAATGGACAGTTTTCGCATAGCCTTGTGTACTGTATGGACACTGTATTACTGTGTGGACACAATGGACGTTGTACAACGCTATGGACACTAACAACAACTGACTCTTAATCAGTAGGTTGCTTTTTACTTCATTTCTTTATTTTTTGAATTAGAAGCGCGAAATCCTGGTCGATATACTTGTGCTCAACCTTTTTAACATCAAAATTGAACATTTTAAATGTTATTTGGAAGAAAAATCCCAACCCCAATGACATGATCAACGTTCCCCAACCCACAGATCCACCCAGGAAATATCCGATAATCAATGCGGTGACTTCTATCAAACCCCTGACCAACCCCACGGGTTTATTAGCACGTTTGGTTAACGCGATCATCAAACCATCCCGGGGACCAGCCCCTAACCGGGCATTCAAATAGAAATATGCTGCCAGACTGATCGTGAACATACCGATGAACATCATCAGGAAACTCAGAAAAGTATTTTCGAAAATTGGAACAAGGTTGATAATTGTTATTAAATCAATAAACGTACCGATGAAGATGACGTTTCCGATAGTTCCCCAGCCGATTCTCTCACCGAGAATGAAATCCAAAATAACGATTACCGCACCCACTAAATTTACTGCGATTCCGAAGGTGATATTCAATTGGGAAGATAGTCCCTGATGGAAGACCCCCCACGGCCCGAGCCCCTGCTGGGCGTTGATGGTCATTACAATGCCAAGCGCGTATAAGAAATACCCGATCAATAATCTTGAAATTTTTAATACAATGTTTATCATAATCTGATCCCTTCTCGGCATTCATGCTCATATATCGGAAAATGATTGGACGGGGATTTATAACCAAAAAAGATAAATCGGTCAACCATTTCTATGTTATGCGTTGGCGTTTTGATCAGTAGGTTTGATGCCCTGGATGGAAAACCAGGCCAGAAGTACGTAGATGTTACGCTGCTGAACATCACGAAGGGCAGCAATAATTTATCATCGAATTTGGTCAAGAAATTCCCATAAATAGAGAGATAAATTAATAATTTTTCTCAGCAAAATGACAGGCAACATGATGTCCTTCGAATAATTCCCTTAATTCGGGTTCATCGTTTGAACATATTTCCTGGGCCAAAGGGCAGCGTGGATGAAAACGGCAGCCGGATGGGGGATTCAAAGCACTTGGCACTTCACCCGAAATGGAAATCTTTTTCTTGCTTATTCCAGGGTCTGGAATTGGAATTGAAGATGTCAGAGCAATGGTGTAGGGGTGCAATGGCCTCTTAAATAATTCAACTTTGCTCGTAATTTCAACAATTTTTCCAAGGTACATTACTGCTATTCGATCGGATATGTGTTCAACAACAGCCAGGTTATGCGCGATAAATAAATATGAATGTCCCAATTCTCTTTGAAGTTTTTTGAGAATATTTAGGATTTGCGCCTGAATTGATACGTCCAGAGCTGAAACTGGTTCATCTAATACGATAAATTCGGGTTCTAAAATTAAGGCACGCGCTATTCCAATCCTTTGCCTCTGACCACCAGAAAATTCATGCGGGTACCGCATGGCATGGTAATCTTCCAATCCTACCCATTTCAAAACTTCAAGAACCCGTTCGTACTGCTCTTTTCGGCTGCCCAATCTATGAATTTTTAATCCTTCTGCAATTGATTCGCCAACTGGTAGTCTTGGATCAAGGGATGAATATGGATCCTGGAAGACGATCTGAATTTGCCGCCGTATTTTCTTCTCTTCTTTACTTTGCAGCTTCAGTAGATCCTTACCTTTGAAGAATAAGGAACCGCTTGTTGCTGGTTCCAAACCGAGCATAGTGTGACCTACAGTAGTTTTTCCACAACCAGATTCGCCAACTAAACCGAGAGTTTCCCCCTTATTGATGGTGAAACTAACCCCATCGACTGCTTTAACCTGATTAATTGTATGCCGAATAATACCGCCTGTGACAGGAAAATATTTTACTAAATTGTGTACTTTAATAATTTCATCTTGTTTTTTCTTAATTTTATTTCCTGCCATAATTTCTGCCTTTATTTCAACAATTTTTTCATTGGAGCTTTATGCCCTTCAAAATCCTGATATAACCAGCATCGAACTACTCTGCTGTTGTCATGGTTTGAGAACAAATCTGGTTCGATTTGATTGCAGATATCCAGTTGATATTTTTCTCTTTTCTTACATCGTGGAGCAAATCGGCATCCAGGGGGTAGATCAATTAAATTTGGCACATTCCCGGGAATTGTTTCAAGCTCATCTTTTACCTGGTTCAAAATGGGTACAGAAGCTAATAATCCCTGAGTATATGGATGAAGGGGAGAGTTGAAAATTGTGTATACTTCCGTTTGTTCCACAATTTTTCCCGCATACATAATAGCAACCCGATCCGCCATTTCTGCGATGACACCTAAATCATGAGTAATTAGAATAATTGAAGTTTCAAACTTTTTTTGAAGTCCGCGAAGAAGATCTAAAATTTGAGCTTGTATTGTTACGTCTAACGCAGTTGTTGGTTCATCTGCGATCAAGAGCTTTGGTTCAAGTGCCAATGCCATTGCGATCATAACTCGCTGTGCTTGACCCCCGGACATTTGATGGGGGTAGGCATTTACTTTAGATTCCGGGTCAGGAATGCCTACTATTTTTAACATGTCAATTGTCTTTTTTTGGATCTCATCTTTTGGAAGCTTTTTATGGATGTCAAACACTTCCTTAATTTGTTCTCCTATGGAGAAAACAGGATCTAAGCTGGTTAACGGTTGCTGAAAAATCATTGATAGGTGGTTACCTCTTATTTGGGTCAATTGTTTTTCACTTAGACTTAGCACATCTTGCCCTTCAAAAAAGATCTCCCCACTTTTAATTTGTCCAGGCGCTTCTATTAAGTTCATTATTGATAGAGATGTCACACTTTTTCCACATCCCGATTCACCTACCAGTCCTAAAACCTCACCTTTTTTTACATAAAAATCCACGCCATCTACTGCTTTGACGATTCCGTCATCTGTATAAAAAAATGTTCTTAAATTGTTTACGTCGAGTAAATGTTTGTTATCTTCAAATTTCATAGGTAATAATCCTCAAAAAACTTCGACCTCTGCTTTATTCTTCAATGCTTTGGTGGGTGAGCCGTGGATCAATTGCATCACGTAATCCATCTCCTAACAAGTTGAAAGCCAATACAGTGATCATGATTGCGATTCCTGGGAAAAAAACGAGATGGGGCGCTGAAAACAACTGATTTCTTTCTGAGCCAAGCATCGTACCCCACTCTGGGGTGGGTGGTTGTGCTCCTAAACCGATAAAAGAAAGCGCAGCCGCATCTAATATTGCTGTACCTATTCCTAGTGTTCCCTGGACAATCAACGGCGGTATTGCATTGGGTAAAACCCTATTAAAAAGAATGTGCAGGCTGGACGCTCCTAATGCCCTAGAGGCAGATACAAATGTTTGCTCTTTTACTGAGAGCACACTCGCTCGGACAACACGCGCGTAAATGGGAATTGACACAATGGCGATAGCCAACAGGGCGTTTTCAATTCCTGGGCCCAGAACAGATACGATTGAGATTGCTAATAACAGGGAAGGGAAAGCCATCAATACATCCATAAACCTCATTGATATATTATCCGGCCATCCACCATAATAACCTGAAAGAGCTCCGATAGTTACGCCAATGATGATGGCAAATCCGACAGTGGAAAAACCAATTAATAAAGACAACCGCGTACCATAAATTACACGGCTGAATTCATCGCGTACGTTTCCGTCAACACCTAAAATATGCTGCGGTCTGTCTTCTGAACAACCCAGAAAGTGGATACAGGGCGCTTCTCTTTTCTTAATGTCTTCAACACCGATAAGTACTTCTTCCGGATCGTATGGAGCAATAAAAGGAGCAAAAATAGCAACAAGTATAAGGATGCCAATGATTATTAATCCAACCATAGCATTACGCTGCCTGAAAATTCGCCTAAGTGTCAACCGCCACAGACTATTGGAGCGGTAATCCTTTTTTTTATTATTATCGTTCCGATTTTCTTTTTTATTTTTCATTGGCGTCACTCCAGACGAATTCTTGGATCGATGAATACATACGAGAGATCAACTAACAGGTTGATGAATACGTAACCGGTAGCAATTACGACAGTGAATCCTTGAATGACGGGAAAATCACGGGCAGTAACGGCTTCAAACATCATACGGCCGACACCGGCGAGCCCAAATATTGTTTCAGTAAGCACAGCGCCTGAAAACAGGGTGCCAACTTGCAATCCAATGACCGTAATAATTGGAAGAAAGGCATTGCGAAAAGCGTGTTTCATGATAACCGAGAATTTTCGCAGCCCTTTAGCGCGGGCAGCACGAATGTAATCTTGTTTTAATACCTCCAGCATACTCGATCTTGTCATGCGTGCGATAATTGAGAGAGGAATCGTGCAAAGGGCAAGCGCAGGTAAGATGAGGTGTTTAAGCGTATCGAACAGCACCTCCCAATTCCTGGTAAGAATGGAGTTAAAAATATAAAAATTAGAAAAAAATTCCAAAACGTAAAATTTGAAAGTCTCTTTTTCTGCTGCCCACCCAAACACTTCATAAAATGGTGTGGGAGATAGACCCGCAGTCAAACGACCTGAAGGCGGGAGCCAAAGAGGAGTTCCCTTTAACTTTAAAGCGAAAAGATAAGCGAGCATTAACCCAAGCCAGTAAACGGGCATCGAGACACCGATATTAGCTCCGACCATGGTTACAACATCCGTGGCTGAATTACGATTTATTGCCGAGATTATTCCAGCTGTGATGCCGATAAAGATCGCAAGAATGATTGCGAAGAAACTAAGTTCTAATGTTGTTGGAAGCCTCTCAATCAGGATCAGCATTACCGGCCGGCTGAAGCGAATTGAATCCCCAAAATTACCTTTGAGAATATCCCCTATATAAATGCCTAATTGTACGTAAATCGGCTTGTTTAACCCATATTGTTCTCGAAACCGTTCGCAAATAATTTCTGAGGCTTTTTCACCAAGCATGGCATGACATGGATCTCCAGGTATTGCGCGTGCCAAAAAGAAAGTTACTGCCAAGATTCCAAAAAGGACTGGAATGGATAGTAATAACCGTCTTATTGTGTATTTTCCCATATACTTCTCCTATATATTTACTCCTTATTAAATGAATGGCACTCCTTTATGAAGTGCCATTCTGTATTTCTGAGTTATTTCAAGAAAAGAATGTCTTGCTGCTACTCAGCGTTTAATAAATCACCCCACAGGTATGTGAAATAGCCAAAGGCTCCTGTGTTGCCGACATGCAAAGGATTGGAAGCATCCCATGCGACAACCCATGACATGACAACATCGTTCGCGTCAAGTGATGAACCGTCATGGAATTTGACATCTTCCCTAAGGTTGCAAGTCCATACAGTCAGGTCTTCATTAGGGTCACATGAGGTTGCCAGGGCTGGTTTCACATCAGTGGCGCCAACTTCATAGGCCAGCAGTGACTCGAGTACCTGCTCGCAGGCTCTTAGTGATTCGCCATCAGTTTCGTCGTTGCAGTAGACGGAAATTGGTTCCGCATTCTGCATCCACACCATGGTATCACGTCCGCCCGGATCGACAACTGCGAAATATTCATTGCCTAATGCACTGGAGTGTGCGCCAGCCGCGTCCGCCTGGAATACTACCGCGGAACCGCCATGCGCTACTGGGATCATCGGTAATGTTTCCTTAATTGCGTTGTTTGCTTCCGTATATAGTGGTTCAGCTTCAACTGGATCGGCGATTTGGGCTGCTTGTTGCAGCGCCTCATAAATTTCTGGATGAGGATTGCCAAACTGCGTCCCTGAGGCCCCGAAGTGGAAATCAAGGAAGTTAACAATATGCGGGAAATCCGCGCCCCAACCGAGTAAGTGAATACCATCCAGCTCGCCAGCGTCTGATGCGGCAAGGAATGCACCGGATTCCATCACTTCGATGCTGGCTGTAATGCCAATGCCAGCCAATTGTGCTTGAATATCCGTAGCCACAACTCCGGGCTCGGGCAGGTAAGAGCGAACAACATCGCGGTAATAGATGGTGGTTTCAAAACCATCTGCATAACCCGCGTCCGCCAACATAGCTTTGGCGGCATCCTGATCAAATTCATACCAATCTTCACCAGAGCAGCCGTTGGGAAGGGAGCATGGGGTGAAGTGTGAAGCGACTTCTGAGCCCTTTGGATAGAAATTATCAATGATCCGCTGGCGATCCAAGCCAAGCGCGACGGCTTGGCGAACATTTACATCATCAAATGGTTCAAAGGTGTTTGTGAAAGCAATGTAGAAAATGTTCAATGCAGGTCGAGGATAAAACGCAAGCGCTTCATTTGCCTGGAGGTCATCAAAGTCATCTGGGCTGGGGTTATCAATGCCGTCTACAGTTCCAGCTTCAAGTTCAAGCTTGCGCTGAGCGCCTTCTGCTGCCCAGCGGAATACGAGGGTGTCGGTTTTTGCCGCATCGCCCCAATAATCTTCGAACTTCTTGAAAACAATGCTGTCACCGCGGTTCCAGGTGTCCAATACGTATGGGCCAGTTCCAACTGGTTTCTCGAGAATCTCTCCCGATTCAATAGCTGATTCGA
>Ga0255413_1001_pt2 | contig 12034 bp, 10 predicted proteins | sample ANMaggSeSYBR01K5_FD_182651 | JGI IMG/M metagenome (GOLD analysis project Ga0255413, IMG submission 182651) | Sediment cell enrichment communities from methane seep in Santa Monica Basin, California, United Staets - ANME aggregate JGI... | ecosystem: Environmental > Aquatic > Marine > Cold seeps >... | reverse complement strand
AAGCCTTTAAGAGCGGGAAATTTTAGCAGTGATATCGTGGATAACGAGGTCATTCTTTTACTGCAACAATATGGATGATCAATAAATTTTTATTGACAAGAACTTTTTTAATGTATACAATTTAAATGAATTATCGCAATCATCTTATTAATTGCACATTAGAGGAATTTTACCTTTGACAGATAAAACATCTAATTCACAAAAATCAATCAATCGGCGCGAGATGTTGAAGAAGGGTGCGCTTGCAGCTGGCGGCGCAATCACTGCAGCCGCATTCTTGGATGGGAAATGGCTTAAGCCAATTGTAAAGACCGGAGTGCTACCTGTTCACGCGCAGGCATCCCCTGTTCCTACTCCTACCGTCCCTTCTAATGCGGTAGCGTAAAATTAAAGGGAAACCGAACACATCATCTTTCCGTTTTTGATATGTTGTAACTGTGTTTTTCCTGTCCGGGCAGGTGCAAGGGTGCATTGCCATCCTATTCCCATCTTGATCTAATCCATCAGCGCTTCCCTCAGCCAGGCAACCTTAAAGTTTACCAAGCCTGGAAGGAAAGCCTACCTTCTTTATTTTTTTAGCGTATGAATATTGTGTTTTGAAAAAACTATCCATGTTATAATTTTTTTGCCCATACGGGCCCGTAGCTCAGCGGCAGAGCATGCGGCTCATAACCGCCTGGTCGTAGGTTCGAATCCTACCGGGCCCATCTTTTTAGCGTGAGGTCACTGCGCAACCCACGTATTTCTTATTCTTTTCTCAGTTTTTCTACGACCAAAACGGCTAATTTTTCAAAATCCGAATCAGAAAACGTTGTTTTTTGAGAATAGTTATTCAACCCCGTTATCCTATTCTTTATTTCTTCCTGTGAGAACATGCCATAAATACCATCAGTAATACTCAAATTTGCATGCATCATATTTTGACTAATCGCTTTAAAGTCTCCCATGTCCTGAGCTTTTTTCAACGAATAAACAGCAAATCCATGCCTGAATTTATGTGGTGAATGGTAGGATAAACTAACCTTTAACATCCATTCTTTTAGATCTTTCCTGGCTCTTTGATCTCGGTGTTTTCCAACTTTCAGATTGTCTGAGTTAAGATTTCCGGTATCAGGGGAAATATGAGCAAACCAATAAGAATTTTCAGGGAGAATTTTCCGGATGAAACGATCCCATTCTCTAACCACTTTCAATAATGGTTCAATATTTAGTAGGTAGGTTGTAGCTGATTTACTGTTCTTGGTTTCAACCCCCAAACTCGGCCATTGTTTGATTGATAGATTATCAAAGTCGACCGCTTTTATAGGTAAGGTAGAAAAAGCTTTTATCCTAATTCCAGAAAGAAACCAAAAAATAGCACTTGCTTTTATTCTACGATTTCTCAGAGAATAAACAGGCGCAGAAGCAATATTCATCATTTCTTCAAGGGTGACAAATTCATGTATTTGCGGATTATTGAAACTTGTTCTTGTTTTTAACGTAGCCAGATAAATTCGACTGATTTTATGCCTAAATCCCTTTTTATGCACTGTGAGCCACATCAGAAAGCACCGCGCGCTACCTACAATCTTTCTTTGGTATTCACTTGAAAACAGGTCTCCTTTTTCCGTTACAGAATTTTTAATATACTCTGGGAAAACAGGTTTGATTTTTGGCGCTCTATCGAAGGATTCTTCACCTGCCCATTTAAGTAAATGGTGTAACCATGTTTCTTCTAGTCTTATAGAATTTTTATTAAGTTGATCAACTTCCAATCGATATTGTAAATATGATTTAACTAGCTTCCAATTCCCCCTAAGAGTCATTTTTCCTGATTAACCTTTGTGATAATTCTTGCAAGTTTCCGTCCGCATTTAGGACAAGCTGAAATCCAATATTGAAGTTGCCCCTTTTGGTTTCTAATGGGATTAAGTAATTTAACTGCTTTCTTGCATGTCAAACAAAAAGCTTCATCCTTACCTAAACTCCCCCTAGGATATGTTTCTTCATACCATTCTCGAAATTCTTTGCCATTGATCCAAATATGTCTCTGCTCATCTCTTTTGTGTGGACAACCAGAAGGAATATAAGCTCGATAAATTTGGCGCCTCTCAAATCCGATTTCTTCTGCTAATTCACTAGGTTTATAAGGCATATCTAATAGCCGCATCATTCGCATCCGCTGCGATCCCTTTAATCGACCTCTTAGTTTGATTTCTCCATCCATATTGATTTACTCCCCCAATAGCAGGTTGTAATGAGAACCCCGTCTATTTCTTCCTCGATTGATCATTTTATTAATTACTTCTGGTGTTTGTGTATCAACAATTACACTAAAAGCTGGAGCAATTTGACTTTCATACCAATTTAGTAGTTTTTCCATTGAAACATCTTTTGGATTTGAAACTGTTACCCATGCCCTACCGATGCTTCTGGTGAATTCATCCCACCATGGTGTATAAAAATCGACATAATCCCGTAGATGTCTGATCATTATCTTGTACCAATCTGATATATCATCAGCCCCAAATAATTCACGAGTGATTCTATGAGCTCGTTTATCTTTCATTTGAAACTCAAGCCTGGTTGGACCTCGTTTGTTGTAAACCCTGATCATTCTCTCGGAAGTTCGAGACCCTAACTCAATCGTATAAGTTCCATTTTCGCCGTTATCTCGTAATTGGAATGGTGAACCATGGAATCTAAGGGTTTCTCTCTTGGCGAGAGATCGAAGTTGATTTTCTTTGATTGCCTGTTCTACATCTTGGGGATTAAACGGTACATTATCAAAAGCAAAATCCAACCGTTTATATTTATATTTCCCCTTAAAATTAGATTCAAGATAGATCTCCAGGGCTTTGAAATATTCCCATCTTATGAAATCGCATGCTTTGCCCGGAATTTCTATGTGAAAATAATCCTCATCTCTAATCGGATTTAGATACATTTTGATTTGTAATAACCCACGAAGAAGATTCTTGAATCCACGTCCACCATGCCCTAAATCTTCCAAATCTCCAAAAATATCCCGGAAGAATATATTATATAAAACGAAAGCATCACTTGTGGAAGCGTGCACAGTGAAAGAAAGCCAATGTACTCGATAAGTTATTTCTTCATTTATATTATTCATATTTATACCTATTTATTAATCTCCACCCACCTATCAGTAGGGGTGGGTTACGCTTTTTTGACACAATCAGTCCGTCCTCGTCACCTGCGGTCGTGCTGTTGTGAAAAAGCGTCAAAATGTTCTTCTGTTTGTTCTTTTATCCCTAACTGTTGTGCTAATTGAACAGTACCGATCATTAAAGCGGTTCTAAAGAATTGCGCCTTTTTGAATCCTGATTTCGTCATCCAGGACATCATGGATTCCTTTGCGGAAATAGGAACAACAACATTTATCCGACCGTAGTTTCCTGTACTGGCTCTTATAATTTTTTCATCCATCAATTCACCTTTTTTATTCCGTTACGCCGTCAGTCCGTCGAAAGCCTACCCTGTGCACTCTCAAAGGCAAGGGTTCCTGGCTTGCGCCGCTTCGTTCATCACCCTTGCCTATGAGCCTCTGTTCACAGGAAAAACGGCTTCGAACAGACGGCCTAACTAGTCCTGACAGCGTTATCAAACACTTGCATAAAGCAATAAAAGACTGTAATATATCTATGTAAATAGTCAACACAAATAAACAACTGTTCGTAATCACGTACACATTGTACGCTAAAACGGACAGTTTGTCAACTATATAAAATGGAATTTGAAATGGTATTAGATGCTTTAGTAGATTTATTTTCCCAAAAATTTCCCAAACCCAATAAATTTACAATTGCTATTGGTAAACAAATTAGAGTTGCTAGAGATGAAGCAAAACTTAGTCAAGCCGATTTAGCTAAATACGCTTATTGCAGGAGATCAACTATCTCTGATATTGAGACAGGAAAAACCAATATCGATGCTGTAACCTTATCGTTAGTTGCTCATGTTCTAGAAAAACCCATTTCCTCCTTCTACCCCGAAAACGTATTCGGAAATATAGAAATATCTGAAATTACATCAGCAGAAAAAGAAATTCTGAATCAAACAAGAAGGCTTTCAATAGAAGATCAAAAGAAAATAATTGCGCAAATTAAAGCGCTTGCTGACTTAGATAATTGATATATGGTACTTATGACATTTCATCGGTAGAGCGATAATCTAAGGAGGGTTTGGAAAAATGAATATTACAATAATTGAATTGGTAATTACAACTATTATTTCGATAGTTACGCTCTTCGCTGGTCGTTATTGGGGATTACACGATCGTCGAATTGACCATGATAAGAAGGTTCTAAATACGATGTTAGAAATAATTCCAAGTAATGGATCTATTTTATTTATTAGAGAATTTGATTTTGGTGGGAGTTTTGGTATTGAAAGTATAGAAGATATCTATAAAATAGATGCATTTTCTAAAAGGCCAGAGTTCCGTTTTTTAAACAAAAAAATAGATGATTTGCGCCTTTCCTTAGTACAGAATATACAAAAATTTAGTTCATTTATAGGATTTAATACGTTTCCTCTCCCCATAAAAGGAAGGGATATAAATAGAATAAAGCAATCCCATGAATTCAAAGACATAAATGAATATAAAAAGATTCATAAGGAAATTAATGAATTGGCTGACATGGTATGCAATAGTTATGATAGTCTAATTACTTCTGCCATTAAGAAAGGTATATATACAGAATAAATAATATATTTTGCTAGATATGGGAAATTGCCATTATCACAATATTGAACATAAGGATATTAATTGGAGCTGGTTTTTGTTTCATTAGGTTTCTATAATTGGTCTTATCGCAAGTACCATATATGAAATGATAATACCAACAAAAAGAGACTAATGGAAGGTATTGTTAAAGCTTGGTAATATATACTTGTATTATTTACTGTCAAAGAAACGAGTAGTCATGGATAATCACCAGGATATAAAGCCAGATACGTACTACAAAGGTGCCTTATTTATTTCCTTTCTTGTCGGGATTGCGTTTCGTACTTATCATTTGTTCATAATTGGATTTAAAGTCCCCTTTGATTTGGGGGGATTATTTTATCAAATGTCAATTGAAATCATAAAGAATGGATTTTTACTGCCCGTCTCAATTCCATATTATTATCCAGGGGGGCTGCCTTTTGCCTACCCGCCTCTGCCTTTTTACATTCAAGCTATTATCATTAAATTGTTTTCTCCAGATATTTATTTTACAATAAACGCTCTTCCCCCATTTTTTTCAGTATTAAGCCTTTTTGGGTTCTTTTTTTTGGCTCAGAAAGTAATTAATAATAAAGTCGGGGTTATTGCAGCGGTTTTTACCTTTTCAATAATTCCCATTGCTTTTACTGAACAAATCGAAGCAATGGGGCTAGCGGAATCTATGGGAACCCTTTTCCTGATTCTTTATACATATACTCTTTTATGGGCAAGAGACAAGAAACAAAAATATCTTTGGGTAATCCCCGGAATATTCTTGGGATTATGTATCATGAGTAGTCCAGGTTCAATTTATGCATCAATACTCATATCTATTCTATTTTTGGGGATATCAATCGCAAATTTTCTCGCACATAAAGACGTCAAATTTCTGACTGGATGTTTACTTGTTGGAATAGCAGGATTGATTGTCTCATTACCATATTGGTATACTGTCATTTCTCATCACGGATTAGGGATATTCATAAATGCGTTTACAGCTCAAAATACAAAGTTGTTCAATCGTTTTCCACTATTTGCCCATGATTTATATTTTATTAAAGCCTCTCCGTTTTGGAACATATTATTCTTATTTGGACTCTTATCAGCATTAATTAAAAGGCATTATTCATTAATCCTGTTTTCAATTGTTTTGATGCTAATACCCAGGGAAGTTTGGATAATGTCAATTCCTGCGAGCCTATTGATAGGTGTTGGAATTGTTTACTTGCTAGATTTATTACGATTAATCCCGAAAATCAATAACAATTATCTAAAGGTTGCTGTAATATGGACGATGATAATATTTTTTGTCATTGATTCTAGCTTTAACTTACTATACTTGATTGATAATGACTCTTATGATATTTCAACAGTTCAAATTAATGACTTAATAAACGTTAATAAATCAAATCTGATTCCTTACGATCAATATGTTATTGTAGTAGGAAATTGGGGATTAGTTGAGTGGTCTCCCGCAATAATGCAAAGGATAGTAATCAATAATCCTTTTGGTTTGGAATGGTTGCCTGATACCAATAAAAAAAACATACTTTTGACTGAAACCCTGCTTCAAACCGTTGACCCCGACGTAATTATGAAAACCATTCAGGAAAATTTCAAAGACATTTCTACGGTATACATCATTGCAAATCAAGATTACATTAACAAATTAAATTATTCACATAGTGGAAATACAGCAGTTTTTGAAACAATCCAAGAATATGACGATCTTGGATTGGGATTAATTACCATCCAAAACTGAAAACGAGATATCTCCTTCAAAGAATTATTAGTAAGAAGAGGGCTAATGATTAAGAAAAATACTATACTGATCTTATTATTAATTACTTTCCTTGGGTTTGTAATTAGGTTGTCTTCTTTTGTTGGGAATAATTTTCCGCTCCATGATGGGGGTTTTTTTTATGTAATGATCCAGGATTTATTATCAAACAAATTTGTTCTTCCTGGCTATTCTTCTTATAACCATGCCAATATCCCCTTTATATATCCACCTTTCGGTCTCTATTTTGTAGGAATCACTGAATATATTACCGGTGCAAGTCGCCTTGAGCTATTCCGAATCATTCCCCTTCTTATAACTACGTTAACAATTCCCGCTTTTTATTTCCTTGCCGTTGAAATTATAAAAGATAAACGGGCATCACTTGCGGCAACGTTTGTTTATTCTCTCCTTCCTAAGGGATATATGTGGCTGATCCTTGGTGGAGGAATAACTAGATCATTTGGCGCGTTTTTTGCAATCATCGCTCTGATTTTTGTGATCCGTTTTGTTAAGTCTGGAAGATGGACTGCCGCAATATTGGGGTCTTTATTCTGTGGATTTGCTGTTTTATCCCACCCGGAATGGGCGTGGTTTCTCTTCTACTCAATCGGAATCTTTGTTATTCTTAAATTAATTACCAAAGAAAAGAGCATAGTTATTAGATCATTCCTACTATTTCTTGGTACAATATTCATCATTCTTCCATGGCTGCTGACGATCATAAATCGACATGGGCGGTTAATATATTTACCGCTCCAAGACAGTGGCTTTTCTAGGTGGAACGGAATCATCAAACTCTTACTTTTAGAATGGTCCGGGGAGATCCTTTTCCCGGTTTTTACCCTCTTTTCCATCATTGGAATCATCAATTTAACAAAGAAAAAGGAGTGGTTCGTTGTTTTCTGGCTGCCACTTGTATTTCTTCTTCAAGTACGTGCAGCTGGCCAGAGAGCGGTTATTCCACTTGCTCTCTTAGCTGGCATAGGGATAACCACAGTATTTTTTTATTTGAATTCTCATCATTCAAAAATAATGAGCCGTCGAAAAATAGCGATAATTACCTTAGGAATATTTACTTATTCACTTATTGGCAATTTAATAACTGTGACTGATATAGCTAAACCACTCCAATCGCAATCCATAGAAAGTTTTCAGTGGATAAAACAAGAAGCTCCAGCCGATTCAAAAATCTTAGTGATTTCTGGAAAAGACTGGATCAAGGATAATTACTCGGAATGGATGACCGCGCTGACTGGGAGACACAGCGTTTCTCTGGTTCAGGGATATGAATGGCTTCCGGGTTTTTCAGATAGGATTTCCAGATATCATCATTTGCAATATGAATACTCAAAGGGGATGGTTGATTTAGTTACATGGGTTAATCAGAACAATGTTGAGATTGATTACTTGATTCTTCCAAAGGGGAATCGGATGGAAATTAGCAATTGGGATTCTGAACCAGCACTGCATTGGGATGACGCCATGCTTTTTCCTGGAGTAGATAAAGTTTTCGAAAACGAGAGTGTTCTTATACTAGATTTGAGAAATGTAATTGACCGTTAACCATAAAACAGATCTAATTTTACAGACCACTCTTCCACTTCATATACTTACTCAATATTTTATTAAATTGTTTTTGGATATTAGGTAATAATAAGATAATGATCGCCGGGAAATAAATAAACCATACAACAAAGGGTTTCGCTGTCGGAACATATTGTCCGGTATCAGGCAATCCTCTTAATTGAATACGCCAGATTATGTAACCGATCCAGCTGAATAAATTAAAAATCCATATTTCAATTGAATTTCTAGGAACAAACCATAATAACAACTGATCATAATAGAACATAGCTTGAGGGGCAATTAACATTGCTGAGAGTAATCTTCCATTTGGTTTCTTGTACTGGATTAGACAAAACACTAAAAAAAATATTAAGATTGAAAAAAATGGTGGTAGATGAAAACGAGCAGTGTAGCTTGATGTTATCAACCAATCTAAAACCCAGGTTGGATAAAGAAACAGAGAAATACACATTCCCAATAGCATGGAAATAATCCCCTTTTTTGTTGGTTGATAAACAAATGCGGCCATTCCAATATTTGGTTTACACAATAAGAGAAATTGGAATTCAGGAATTAACACGCAAGCTGTAATTAAAAAAGACCATTGTGCCGTGTAAATCGTGACGAAAGCGGGAGCGCTCAAGAATAAGCTCAACCTCCAACGGTCTTTCCTCGCTAACACGTATGCAAGGAGTCCCGAAGATACACCGATAAAAGCTGCACCTGAATATATATCTGGTAACCATGCAAAAGGGATCGAGAAGAATGCTGCAATAATAGGATAATAAAAATATTGGTCAAACGGATATTTACCCGTGGGCACAACAGTTGTGTAAGGATTCGTTTTTGATAACAATGCCCTAGCTGCCTGAAGTGGAAACTGAAAATCAGATGCGGAATAATTGCGTTGAATCAAAGCGAAAAAACAAATTAGACTGCATGCAAATCCAATTCCAATGGCAATAGTGAAATCAGTGATAGGTTTCTTGTTTTTATTAAATATTTTCCTGATGTTTGAACCGGAAATTCTCATAAAATAAATTATATAGCACTATAGTTTAATAAATTACCATCGAAATCAAGTGGTTCATATATAAACAGCCATTGTAAATTGGTTGGGCTGTAAATAAAAGAGATTTATTTTTTTATTATGAATTAATACCCCCGTTGTAACAAGTGTAAAAAATATATGCCAACTAGAAAAACATACTGAACCGCTTGGTCGATAATTCCCTGGAAATTAAATAGGACTGCGCAAATCCTGTCGGGCACATTATTTAAAAGATTTCCAAAGGTCAGTGAACGCTGCAATGCTTTTTTGTAAACAATAAACTTCTGCTTATCGCTTGCGTCTTGATAGGGTTGGTGTTGTCAATTAATATACAGTACGCAGGTGCTTTTCTGTTTAACCCCATTGCGTACATGCATGGCTCTGATCCGGATTCAATTATTGGGGAACAGATGGTGTGTGCACTTGGGTTGTTGTTCGTGATGTGGAATGTACCCTAAGCTTTCCGCACGGTTTGAGCCTCAAGCTAACAAATAAAAATTATAATTAATATCCTTAATGGGATCATTTCATAATCCGCGAGGTCATGGGTTCAATACCCCTCAAATAGAATTCAACTATTTTCTAACAGGTTTGAAGTATATGTTTTAGAGATAAATAGCTCATGATTCTGTATACTAATTCGGATTATCTTGCATGCCTGTGAGGTCGGCGGTTTATATCTTGATTATTAATATGTAAAAACATATCCCAACTGGAATTGAGATCATAACCGCCTGGTCGTAGGTTCGAATCCTACCGGGCCCATATTTTGAGTGTGAGGTCATGTCATTTTGACAAAATTACTCCGAATTTATCGGGGTATTTTGCTTTAATAAAATCAATACTTCATCAAGTTTTTTTTATTCATATCCTTTGTATAAGCTACTTTATCAACAACAAAAATTTGGGAGGATAAGCATGCAGTTTTGGTGTGTTAATCCCAAGCAGACTATTTTCACAAATGGTTTCTCGCGCTGATGGCCATTAATAATTTACACCTGACATCATGAAATAAATCCGTAAATCCAGTTTTTTTATGATACATAAATTATACATATTCCGTTCTTAGTAATATATACTGATTGACAATTAACATTAAAAATGCTATCCTTTTTTTACAAATTAATATATAAGACGGCGTTGATCTGAAAACCCTAATCTGGTCGCTTGGTCTGCAGTAATTGCACACAGGGGTGTTCAGGGAGCAAATAGCGAAACCGGTCATTAATAAATGAACTGTTTTGTTTATTAATACCCAGTCACCTATGAATAAAGAAGAGTTTCGTAGGTTATTTTATTTAATTGGGCTTGGAAGAAGAAGGCAAACGGCATTATTAGATTAACACTATTAACAGAACATTATTTTCAGGAAACAACCAACATAAGGAGAAATCAATGAAAGCAAAAAAGGCGTTATTTTCAAAATTGGTGATCGGGGCAATCTTAATATCGGCATTAGCCGCGCCCACCAGCATTGCATTTGCGGCTGAAGGGACGACAACCGAAGATTTAGATGGTACAGACGATCCTGACAATATCACTGTTGAGAGTGGTGAAACGGTTACTGGTTCAGTAAATGGCGGCGATGCCGACGACGTTGACCCTGACAGTGCCATTGATAACGATACGATTGTTATCGAAGGTACTGTAAATAATAATGTAAACGGTGAAGAGGGTAATGACACCATTACTGTCGAGGTAGGGGCTACGGTGGAGGGTTATGTATTTGGCGGCGACAATAATTGTGATAATAGTGGAGATGACGTTATCGTAAATAACGGAACAGTGGGAGAAAGCATATACAGCGGTGATGGAAATGACGATATCACTAACAACGGAACAGTGATATATACCTTAATCGGCGGTGAAGGAGATGACGATATCACTAACAACGGAACAGTATTGGTGAATTCCATGAGCGGTGGTCGTGGGAATGATACGCTCACAAACAACGGTTATGTGGGGGATGATTTGTCGGGCTCAAAAGGCGATGACATTATTATAAACACAGGCATCGTGGAAGGTAATATTTTAGGTCAAGGAGGTGACGACACCATCACGTTGACTGGAGAAGATGTAGTAGTCAATGGCATCATTGATGGAGGAGATTGTGAACAGACTGTGGGTGACACACTTGATTTCAGTATGAGCACTTACAATGCAGCCCAATATGACGCGGCCAAAACGGTCATCGCGTTGGGTGACGATGGAAGTTTTGCATGGGGTGAGGGAGCCCTTGAATGGAGAGATTTTGAGTTCTTGCTTGATAACCTGACCTTGCTATTTGCGGCGCCACCAGCACCAGCACCAGCACCCGCACCCGCTGCTAAACCTGCGCCTGTGTATGTGCCGAGATGGGTATTAATTTCTGGTGAAGATACGATCCTAGAAGTGTATCAAAATGATCTGGGCAATATTCTGCGTTTCTTTGACCTGGAAGATGATAGCAATACCTTTATTGCTGAATTGAAGGAGAGTGCCTGGGAGAATGCAGAAGCGGGAGAAGTCCTGCTGGATGTCCTCAGTGAAGACTTGGAGACGCAACTGGTTGTGACCATGCAGGAAGACGGCACATTACTTGTTGAATACTTCAACACTTCCGGAGAACTCCTCTACAGCGAGATCATCACTCCATAAAGTAATGGTTTTTTTAATCCAACAAGCCAGAATGTAACCGCGTTCTGGCTTTTCTTGGTCTTTTTTCCACTTGATAAACAGAGAGGTAAAACTGGCGGAATATTGGTTATCGAAGTTTGTTCACCAGAGTTAGATTATTTTAGTAAATGGATGATTGCAGAATAATGTGTCAAGCCCCCAAATTTGGTACCACTTATAAATAGACACTTTGAAGATTAGGAAAAAACTCATATCCCCTAAAGGGGACAAGTATCAGATACCTATCCTTTCTCAGAAACAATGGTAC
>Ga0255413_1022_pt1 | contig 12100 bp, 12 predicted proteins | sample ANMaggSeSYBR01K5_FD_182651 | JGI IMG/M metagenome (GOLD analysis project Ga0255413, IMG submission 182651) | Sediment cell enrichment communities from methane seep in Santa Monica Basin, California, United Staets - ANME aggregate JGI... | ecosystem: Environmental > Aquatic > Marine > Cold seeps >... | reverse complement strand
TTCCGCAGATCATCTGGTTAAGACATCAATGAAAGATATTAAGGCTTTAGCGGATAGTAAAACTGCCGCGATATCACTTCCCTGCACTCCTTTCGGGTTAGCCGAAAGTGAATATTCACCGGCAAAAGCAATGATTGAAGCAGGATGCCTCTTTACGCTTGCATCTGATCTGAATCCCGGAACAGCCTGGTGCGGGAATATGCAGTTTACAATGGCATTGGCATGCCGTTATATGAGGTTGACGCCAGCGCAAGCAATCGCCGCCTCAACGATCAATGCCGCGGCTGCCATTGGTCAGCATGAGCGTATCGGTTCGATTGAACCAGGTAAACAGGCAGATCTGATCATCCTATCCGTTTCTGATTACAGGCAATTACCATACCAGTTTGGTACCAATCTGGTTTCTACAATCATCAAGAAAGGTAAAACCTACACTTCAAAAAACCTATGTTAACCCTGGAAAAAGCGCGTGAATGGTATCAAGGCTATGATGCCGTGCATGGATTTGAGCATATTGAACGAGTTTATAGACTTTGTCTAAAGATCGGCCCTCCTGAAGGGGCAGATATGGAAATCATGCTTGCGGCCGCGCTTCTGCATGACGCGAGCGGCAGCCATCCTGAAGAAGGGAACCGTAAGGACCATCATTTGCGATCCGCGGAATTTGCTGAAGCGATTCTTCTTGATGAGGATTGGGAACCAGGCAGAATCCATGCTGTTCAGCACTGCATTCGCGCACATCGTTTCCGAAAGGATGAATCGCCGCAAACTATTGAAGCAAAAGTGCTGTTTGACGCTGATAAACTGGATGTGATTGGCGCAATTGGTGTCACTCGCGCGTTAGCATACGCTTTTCAGGTACAGCAACCTGTTTTTGCTGATCCTTCAAAGGAATTCATGAAATCAGGGAATAAAGAGGCGGGAGAACCCCACAGCGCGTACCATGAGTATGTATTCAAACTCAAAAAAATAAGTGAAACTCTTATTACGGAAACCGCAAAGAAGATCGCAGAGCACCGCCAGATATATCTAAATGGGTTCTTTGAAGAACTTGCGGATGAAATGAAAAACATAAAATAAGGAGCTAGATTTTAGAGAATGAAACCAACCCTAGAATTCATCATCAACCTCGCAAAAGGCGCTGGGGAAATCCTGCGCGCTGGTTACGGTAAAGAACACCATGTCAACTTTAAAGGACCTATTGACATGGTCACGGAAATAGATTGCCAAGCCGAAGATTTTATCGTCCATAAGATCAGAGAAGCTTTTCCAAGCCATTCAATCATTGCGGAAGAGAGCGGAAAGCTTGACGGAGAAAAAGAGAAACGCTGGTTCATTGATCCCATTGATGGTACATCCAATTATGCCAGGGGGCTGCCGATGTTTGCGGTTTCTATTGCCTACGCCGAAAAGGGTGAAATGCGGCTGGCGTGCGTATATGATCCACTGCGGGATGAGTGTTTTTATGCTGAAAAGGGCACTGGGGCATGGCTCAACGGAAAAGCCATTCATGTCAGTACCACAGAAGTATTAATTAATGCCATGTTGGTCACTGGATTTCCATATGACATCCATAAAAAAAACAACAACGTCGACAATTTTATAAATATCATCCGAGAAGTTCATACTGTACGCAGATTAGGATCTGCGGCGCTTGACCTGGTATATGTAGCTGCGGGGAGATTGGATGGGTATTGGGAAATTGAAATCTGTCCATGGGATATCGCTGCTGGTACTCTAATTATCGAAGAGGCTGGAGGGATGGTAACAACCATTCACGGAGACCCAATTTACATGCGTCCGCCGTATGACCTAATTGCATCAAACGGAATTCTACACAACAAACTTTTACACTTCTTTGAACATGCTCCACAAGAATAAGAAATAGCAGTATTCAGTAAAAGAATAATAAATGTCCGTTTTTCTAGATAGCTAATAGTGAATTTAATTGTTTTTCAAGACAGGAAAGGGATATAAATGACAAAAGACAGTAATCAATATGAGCAATCCCGATGGAGCCTGAATGACTTGTTTCCCTCTAGTGATTCAAAAGAACTTAAACATGCCTTTGGTTCATTGGAAAAAGTAGTCACAGATTTTGAATCCCGCAGAGATGAACTTAAAGATGATGTCCATCCGGAAGAATTCATAGAAATTATCAAAGAGTTGGAAGAGATCACTAAACTAATCCAGCGGATCGGCGGGTTCACAAATCTTTGGTTCACAGAGGATACACAAGATCAATCTGCCCAGGCAATGGTCGCAAAGATCGAGCAGTTATCAGCAGAAGTATCTAACCGAGTACTTTTCTTCAGTATCTGGTGGAAATCCCTTGATGATAAAACTGCTAAAAGATTGATGAAAGGTACCGGCGACTACCTCTATTGGCTAGAAGAGATGCGGCATTTCAAGCCTTACACACTCACCGAACCCGAAGAAAAGATAATTAATATAAAAGATGTGACAGGCAGCTGTGCCCTCGTCACTTTATATGACGCTTTCACCAACCGCTATACATTCAACATCAACGTTGATGGAGAAAACAAAGAGCTCACTCGCGGTGAGTTGATGGCATATGTGCGTATGCCTGATGCTGACCTGCGTGAACGCGCATACCGGGAATTGCACAGAGTATACGGCAACGATGGGCCGATCCTTGGGCAGATGTATCAGACTCGAGTACGGGACTGGCAAAATGAGCTGATAAACCTGCGCGGATACGAGACACCGATTTCCGCACGCAACCTTCACAATGATATCCCTGATACTGTTATTGACACGCTTCTCGATGTCTGCCAGAAAAATGCCAACATTTTCCAGCGTTTCTTTGACTTAAAAGCGCAGTTGTTAGGCGTGAAGAAACTTCGCAGGTATGATATTTACGCTCCCATTACACAATCCAATAAAGAGTATGCCTTTGGGGCGGCAGCTGAACTTATATTAGATTCCTTCGAACAATTTGACCCCCGCTTTGCCCAGATGGCAATGCGCGTAATGAATGAAAACCACATAGACAGCCAGATACGTAAGGGCAAACGATCTGGTGCATTTTGTGCTACTGTCAATCCTGAATTAACCCCATGGGTGCTGGTTAATTATCAAGGCCATTCGGATGATGTAGCAACTTTAGCACACGAGCTTGGCCACGCAATCCATTCATTGTTAGCCAGCGATCACAGCATATTCACTCAACACTCGTGCCTGCCTCTAGCCGAAACAGCTTCAACCTTTGGAGAGATGATGCTGGTTGACCGCTTATTAGAAGAAGAAAAAGACGTGGGTGTTCGCCGTGATTTGCTTTTCAGGCAGGTAGACAACTCATACGCAACGATAATGCGTCAAGCTTTCTTCGCATTATTTGAAAAGACCGCTCATAAGATGACCGGTGAAGGGGCTTCTGTGGACAAGCTCTCTGAGGTATATTTTGAAAATCTGAAGAATCAATTTGGGAAAAACGTGGACATTGGAGAAGAATTCAGGTGGGAATGGGTTTCCATTCCTCATATTTATCATGTCCCATTTTATGTTTACGCATACGCGTTTGGGAAACTTCTGGTGCTTTCGCTGTATAAGCAGTACAAAGAGGAGGGTGAATCCTTCAAGCCCAGATATATCAACATCTTATCCACAGGTGGGTCAAAGGCGCCTATGGATGTCCTTTCAGAATCAGGAATTGACATCCTTCAGGCATCGTTCTGGCAGGGTGGATTTGACGTAGTGGCCAGATTGGTTAGACAATTAGAAGAATTATCTTAAACCTACGTGGTTTGTCAAAAACTATCAGCTCGTTTGTATAGCGAGCTGTTATAGCGTTCAATATGATTTACTCTTCTTCAGGAGTTTCCTCTTCAAGTTCCGTGATGCCTGGCTCTTTTTTATCCTGAGATTGATAATCAAGCATTTGCATCTGGCGCGCGATCACTTTTGTGAAGAATTTTACATCCCCGTCTTTTTCATAACGATCTGTGCGCAGACGCCCTTCAAGAAAGATCAATCGCCCTTTCGTAAGATATTCAAGGCAGACTTCCCCTAACCGCCCCCATGATTCAACGTTAAACCAGTCAGTCTCTTTATGGGAATTTCCATCGCTGCCTTTCCAACGCCGGTCAACAGCAACAGTGAAAAAAGCAGATTTTGTGCCTTTCTTGGTTGCTTTTTCAACCGGGTCTTTCCCTAATCTACCAATGATCTGTACACGATTTAAGCTTGGCATTGTTTCCTCTCTTTTTTGAATAATTAATTATGTTATATTTTAGTTTAGATTGATTTTTCGAAAAGTCAAGCCAAATTCAAGATACTGGAGGGTTAATGTACGTTGCGATTGAAGGGGTAATCGGGGTTGGAAAAACGAGTTTAGCCAGGTTGTTACAACTTCCTTTTGATTCCAATGTTTTACTCGAGATATTTGAGGAAAACCCTTTCTTATCGAAATTCTACGAAGATCGGGTTCGCTATGCTTTTCAAACCCAGATGTTCTTTTTATTAAGTCGCTATTATCAGCAGCGGCGCAGTGTTCCAAAGTTGATGATAGAGGAAAAGAAAGTCCTTATCAGCGATTATACATTTGACAAGGACGCGCTATTTGCCCGAATCACTTTAGATGGTGACGAGCTGGAGATGTACGGGCAACTGCACACTGTATTAGCTGAAAAAATACCTTCCCCGGATCTGATCGTATACTTGCGAGCAACAACTAATACGCTTATGCACCGTATCACGCTGCGCGACCGCCCCTATGAGCGCTCAATGGAACGCGAATATATAGATCTGGTCAACACTACCTACAATGAGTATTTCCTGCATCCAGAAAATGAAAAAAGGGTTCTCGTGATAGATTCAAACGAGCTAGATTTTGTCCATAATGAAGACGACCTCCAATGGATCGAGAATCGTATCAAACAGCGGCTGCGTTTGCCTCCCTTTCAGCCAGAACTCCCTATCGGTGGGGAAGATGGAATTAAATGAAATAACCGTGTAAAATTTAGGAAGTCTAGAAAACTAGCATATGCGCATCACACGAGATTTACTTTTATCTACCGCAAAAGATACTGTAAAAAGAGAAACTTTTAGCAGTAGCGATATTGTTTGTGCCTATTTAACCGGCTCTATCACCCGTGAAGATCCATTAATCGGCGGAACAACCGATATAGATCTGATATATATTCACTCTCTCGAAGCCCCACACAAAAGAGAAATCATTCCCATTACGGATGATTTTCATCTTGACATCGCTCACTTTTCGCAATCCTTCTTCAGCCAACCACGAAAACTTCGTTCAGATGCATGGATGGGGTCATTCTTATGTCATTATCCAATCGTGCTACATGACACCAACCACTGGTTTGATTACGTGAGGTCTGGTATTTTTGCACATTTCTTTCAGCCAATAAATATTATCCAGCGGGTAAAGCCATTTATTGAAACAGCACGCCAGAGTTGGATAAATCTGCTGAACCAACAAAACAATGTTAATCAAGGCTTTGTGCATTCCTATTTGGGGATTATCAAGAACGCTGCAAATGCCCTCGCCTGCCTGACATCAGTCCCGCTAACAGACCGCCGCTTTTTGATTGACTTCCCACAAGTCGTCCAGGAAATCAATATGCCCGGTTTGGAGGGTGGGCTGGTGGACCTGATCGTGCCCGCTGACCCAATTGAACCAGACTGGGATATTTGGATGGGGAATTGGAATACTGCATTTTCCTCACTTCAGCAGATAGAAAACCGTCCTCTTTCATATTCCAGCTGCAGGGGATCATATTACAAAAAAGCCATCCTTGGATTAAAAGACGAGAATAACCAGGCGGCGGTATGGTTGCTGCTTTGGACGTGGTCCCTGATGGCTTCCCGTTTGCCAGGGAATAATTCCAGCCAGAAGGGGTACAAGGATTTGCTCACACAATTGATGCTTGACGCAGATCATTTTTCAGAAAGGCTGGCCGGTTTGGATCAATTTTTAGATGCCGTCGAAGAGTCAATTGAAGGATGGCAGACCGCAGCAGGAATTTGATTTATCCACACAACCTGTGGATATCCCCTGTGGATAAGTCGCAAAAAGCTGGGGATAACTTCATCAGTGTGTGGATAATCTGGAAAATATTTTCTAAAAACATCAAATAGATTGTATTTAGAAATTAGAAATTGCTCGCCATGTAGCTGTTTCTTCATTTTTATCCCTTAGTTTTCCACAAACAACCTTTTTGGTGCTTCTCTCTATATTCGTAATATATGGGAAGCGCTAAGAGAAAACACCCCTATATAGAGTAATTCTCAAGATTTATTTCTTATTATCCACATTTACACAGCCCCTACTATTATTACTATATCCTGTAATACTTAATAATGTGTTGATATCTTATACTTGTATCAAGCCCATTAATTTTGTAAAATGCATATACAGGTTATTAGGTTGCGGCCAACAAATAATTTAGATAGCAATGAGGTTGGCAGGAGGGAAACAATGGATATTATCAAAGTAAGAGCCGTTTCCCGTACGGCAGCAGTTGCGGGAGCCATTGCAGGGATTTTTAGGGACATGAAACATGCTGAAGTTCAGGCAATTGGCGCAGGTGCAGTAAACCAGGCGGTTAAGGCGATGGTACTGGCCAAGAATTTTCTTGCGCAGGATGGGATAGAAGTTGTCTTTACTCCAGAATTCGTCAATGTGGAAATTGATGGGAAAGTCCGAACCGCGATTAGATTTGTTATAGATATAAAATAGATAATAAGGAGCGCCTTGAAGAGAGAGGCTTCATGTTGAATATTCTTCTGGTAAGAATATGACTTCTTCTTTCCCTGCAATCTTTTCCTTAACTTTTCGAAGTATAAGATCCATATGGTTGGGCATGGAAACAAAATCCAGATTATCTGTAGGAATGGTTAATACCGGACATAATGAGAAATTCGATATCCATACCTCATATGCCTGATTCAGTTGAGCGAGGTAATCCGATTTTATTGTCTGCTCAAAATCGCGGCCACGTTTTTTAATCCTTCCAGCTAGAGTATTTATTGATGCCCGCAGGTAAATCATCAGATCCGGGGTTGGTAAAAAGCTTATTAGAGAACGGTACAATGCATCATATGTCTCATAATCTCTCTGATTCATGATGCCTTTGGTATATAGATTACGGGCAAAAATCTCCGCGTCCTCATATAAACTGCGGTCAAGAATTACCGAAGATCGGCAGTCCGCTAACTCTCTATAAACCCGCAGCCGATGGCTGAGGAAGAAAATCTGTGAATGGAAACCCCATGCTGCCATATCCTCGTAAAAATCCGCCAGATATGGATTGTTGGAAACAGGTTCAAAGAATGGTTCCCACTCGAGGCGCTGGCTCAACATATGAACTAAGGAAGATTTGCCTGCGCCAATATTGCCTGCGATCGTGATGAATTTTTTCATATTTAATAGCTTCGATACACTTTTACTTATTATAGTATTTTGTGGAAGTTAAACAAAAAAAGAGCTGTTTATTCAGGCTCTTTTTTACGAATAACTTGAAATTATTCTACTTTGGAGATGGCATCTACGGGGCAAACCTCTACGCAAGCTGCATGATCTTTGCACTTTTCAGGGTCAATCTCGTAGTATTCCTCACCCATTGCAATGGCGTTTTCTGGACATTCTACTTCGCAGGAACCGCAAACAATGCATTCGTCGGAAATCACGTAAGTCATCGTTCTAGATCCTTTCCTATGTTAATTTGTTTCCAGCAAAAAAGGATAGCACAGAATGCTTGTTTTTACAATAATAAAATGTCCTTTTCAGGAGAATAGCGTAGGAGATTTCTGGCTTTCTATCCTTGACAAGCAATATAAGCACTTCTATAATATCAGCGCTTTCCTCGATAGCTCAATTGGCAGAGCAAGCGGCTGTTAACCGCTAGGTTTCTGGTTCGAGTCCAGATCGAGGAGCTTTTTTATTAAAATCGCACAAGTGAACTCAAGAAATTCTTTGTATTCCTAAGGCGGGATACAAATCTAATATAGAGCGAAAACCATTTTTTTGATATTATATATAATAATACTAACGGGATTTACATCTCATCATTTAGTTTTAAATAAGGAAGTTTTGAGAAAGCATTGGATTAATAAATATGTCAAAAAGTAATAATACAAACACAATTTATTTTGGAGATAATTTAGAAGTAATAAAAACAATTGATGATAAATCAATTGATCTTATATATATCGATCCACCTTTTAATACGGGGAAAAAAAGAAAACTAACCAGTATAAAAACAATTCAATCAAACGAAGGTGATAGAGTAGGCTTTAAAGGGAATAAATATAAAACCATAAAATTAGGTTCAAAGGCATATGATGATAAATTTAGTCATGATTTCTTTATTCATGAATTCTTAAAACCTCGTTTAATAGAAGCATATCGAGTTTTATCATCAAGAGGGAGTTTTTATTTCCATATTGATTACCGCGAAGTTCACTATTGTAAGATTTTATTAGACGAGATCTTTGGTAGAGAATGTTTCTTAAATGAGCTTATTTGGGCATATGACTTTGGTGGTCGTTCTAAAAAAAAGTGGGCTGCTAAACATGATAATATTCTTTTATACGTAAAAGATCCGTCGCAATACACATTTAATCTTTCAGAAGTAGATAGAATACCCTATATGGCTCCAGGTCTAGTTGGGAAAGAGAAAGCCTTGAGAGGCAAATTCCCCACTGATGTTTGGTGGCACACAATCGTTCCTACGAATGGAAAGGAAAGAACGGGATATCCAACTCAAAAACCCCGGGGAATAATTGACAGAATTATTAAAGTATCCTCAAACGAAGGAGATCTGATAATGGACTTCTTTGCTGGTAGTGGAACAATTGGTGAGAGCTGTTTAGTAAATAATCGTAGATTCATACTTATAGACAACAACCGCGAAGCAATTGAAGTAATGAAGAAACGATTCAATAAACATGAAATTAAGTGGTTAAATATAGGCGGGTAAATTATTTAGGAGAGATTATGTCCAACGGTGATCGAGAGTTTAAATTGTTATCTGCGGCAGCAGACTTCATTCGGGAAGATTTTGAAGGAGAAGACACAAGATGGTTGAAAAGTCCGTTTTATTGGGTTAAAAAACTATCATCGTCATCGAAAGGAAGATTTGGTAAACAATTAGTAAATCAATGGCTAGCTGCGAAAGGTTTATCTGTAAAATATACGAGTACAGATTCCGAAGCTGATATTGAAGTAAACAACAAGCGAGTTGAGATAAAGTTTTCTACTCTATGGCAAAATGGTCAATACGCTTTTCAGCAGATAAGAGATCAAAATTATGATTTTCTCATTTGTTTAGGTATTTCTCCACATGATGCACATTGCTGGGTAATTACTAAAGACCTTTTATTACAAAAAGTAATTGGACATATGGGTCAACATACAGGCGCAACAGGACGAGATACTGCTTGGGTAAGGTTAAACCCAAGTTCTCCCCCTGATTGGATGGCGGAATGTGGAGGAACTCTTGAATCAGCCTTTAAGATAATTCAAACACTAGTTTCAAGATAAAATCATTGATTTTTGGCCTTTTTCCAAGCTAAAAATTCTAAAAACTGTTTGTACTCTTCTGATAGATTCTCGACTTTTTTCTCATTATTGAACATTGAATCGATCCGATTTTTCTTTTCCTCGTCATTAATATTTGAATAAAACTGATCCGTTATTCCCGTAGTCGAGTGCATGACATTCTGACTTACTGCTTTGTAATCTTCCTGAGTTAGAGAATAAGCCTGCCCATAATGAATATGCCCATGTCTGAATTTATGAGGTGATCGTTCTGGAAGCCTGACTCTATTTAGCCATTTCTTTAGATTCTTTTGAACAAGACTCACCCTGTTATCATTTACTTCTCTGCAATCTTGATCGATCTCGCCCGATTCAGGAAGTAGGGGAGCAAACCAAAAACCATCTTCAGGTAATACTTTTTTTACTTCAATATCCCAGGCCTTGACCACATCCAAGAGGACAGGAATAGGATAGATCACTGTTTTTGCACTCTTATTATTCTTTGTATGAACCCCCATGCTTGGATATTGATAGACAAAGCGATTTTCCAGATCGACTGCTTTGATCGTCAAGGTAACGAACGCACCGACCCGAATACCTGTTAGATACATAAAGACCGCAGCAGCCCGAATTCTCCGTTCCATGGTGCTCACAGCATGAGCCAGGGCTATATTCATGATCTCTTCAAAACTAACATACTCTTTTGTTTGGGGAATGGCAGTCAATCTTTTTGACCTTATTTTGTTGATCCAGGAAATTTTCAAGGATCGGAACATCCGCCCACGCTCATAAAGCCAGGTAAAGAAACGCCTTGCAGTAGCCAGAATTTTATTTATATGAGTAGGAGAAAGAGAACCTGTCTTTTTATCCAATCGAGCTGTTCTCATATATTCCGGGAAAGTCGGAATGATTTTTGGAGCTTTAGAGAAATGAATATCATCTGCCCACTCTAAAATATATCGGATATAAGTTCCCTCGACTTTTAGGGATCCTTGAGATATCTGATCCACATGCAGGCGATCTGCAAGATATAACTTAGTGAGCTTCCAATTCCCCTTGTTTATCATTTCCCTTTCTCTTACAGCTTATGATTCGAGTAACTTTATTTCCACATAATGGACATTTCGATAGTTGATAAATCAAATTGCCTTTACTATTTATCTCTGGATCAATGACTTCTACAATCTTCTTACATGACACGCAATAAGTCTGGTTTTTGTTCAATTTCTTATTTTTGTATATATCTATGACCCAAGTCTTAAAATCCTTGCCATTGATCAAAATATGGCCTATACGGTCTTTTGTGTGAGGACATCCCAAAGGTATGTAAACCCGATAAACTTGCTGTTTGCTTACCCCGATCTCTTCTGATAATTCTAGGGGTGTGTACATCATGTCTAATAATCTTTTAACCTTGTTCCTTTGCGAACCGTTCAACCTGCCTTTTAGAAGAATTTCATCATTTTTATTTACCATATTCTTTTCACTACTATTTATTTACAAATTAATACACCTCGAGGGTCAAGTAAAAGCCCTGGTTTTCATTACAACCTTTTAATAACTTCCGCCTTATTTCTTGCTTTCTGATTTATTTTTTCTATATCAATCTCATGTTTTTTGAATCCTTCAAATAATCCATAAAATGAAGGATCATTTTCGTTCAACTTGGCCATTCCCCCCGAGATTACCCCAACCAAAAATCTCTTATAGGGTTCAGAAACACCATGATATTTTTTACCGAATCTTGATGTTGGCCAGTCGACACCATTAGACCAATCAGCAACGATTTTTCTTATATGCGCCCAAATTTCAGAATCTTTCCATCGGTTACGATTGCTATCTGAGGAATCCGGGTCACATAAACGCCCCCAGTCCAATAAATAATTCAGTAATTCCCTTATTGAGAATCCATTGAATTTTTCGAGATCTGTTAAATCCTCAGAAAAATTTCCTTTCTTGGGTTTTACTTCCCATTCGATTCTTGTTACTTGCCCTTCATAACCCTTCCACACATCCACCCAATACGGATAATCACCTTCAGCTATTGATTGGGCTACTTTGTCATAAATTCGCAAAAGAATCGGTGATTTTCTGGAACCGATATAAATTGATTCCAATATGCCAGTCCTTGAATTGTAAAAAACTTTAGAAACCTTAGACCTACCGACCCAACCATTTTTCCAAAATTCCACATTTTGATTCTTCATAGATATTCCGAGTAGATCGATCGCAATATCTATTCTGGAAATACTTATTGGATATTCTTTATCGACCCCGATATTTCGTAAAAATTCAATAACCGCACCATGAAGATTATTCGCATGTTGAAGTAAGAATTTTGGGCCTAATTGAATCCATATCCCCATGCCTTGACCATCACCGCACTTTTCGTCCACCTGATCGGTAAGGTATACCCTGGCATCGTGTTGCCAAACGCTGATCTTATAACCACATGCACCAGTCTTAACTACAAACTCAAATACAGGCCACCCACTTCTTAATATTCTTGTATCTACATTTGAAACCCTCTGATAGTACATATCAAAAATATCTCTTTTAGGATATTTCACATGTAAG
>Ga0255413_1021_pt1 | contig 12161 bp, 8 predicted proteins | sample ANMaggSeSYBR01K5_FD_182651 | JGI IMG/M metagenome (GOLD analysis project Ga0255413, IMG submission 182651) | Sediment cell enrichment communities from methane seep in Santa Monica Basin, California, United Staets - ANME aggregate JGI... | ecosystem: Environmental > Aquatic > Marine > Cold seeps >... | reverse complement strand
CATTTTTTTTCATCTTTAGTCAATTCAAATTTCCCAATCTTTCTCTCCTGGATTTCGCTGAAAATATTTTCCAGGAATACGCGGTTATCCTCATGTACTGCATGTCCGTATGGAAAAACAAAGTCATCTTCTGGAGAACTAGGATACCAGTAGCGCATTGATATATTTTCTGGGGGAAAGTGAGAACCCGGAAGGAATTCATCCGATACTTCATGCAAAATAAATGGATATAGAATAGATTGAACTTTCAATGCAAGCGTGTTTTTCTTGGGAATGTATTTGGATGTTTTCCAATCAATAATCCCCACTTCTTCATTCTCGTTCATATAAATCAGATCGTAGACTGCTGTTAATTTATTCTCACCAATTTGGGCATTTAGAGGAAATTCAGAAAAAATGTTTTTAACTTTCAATGTCTTAACAAATGAAAGGAAATTATCAAACCATTTAATCATTATGTCATCATGAATCGTCTCTCTTAACGTTTTTTCAGGAACACCAGAAAAAAACTGATGTACTAGATAATGGAATTCGTTTCCTTTCTTTATATTAGATTCGATCTCAAGAATTGGTTCACTGGTTATTGCAGGACATGACTGATTGAGGATGTATCTTAATTCAAAACGTCTTTCACAATCAATGAAATCCTGGATCTTCTTCGCGCTAAATGAAAATCTAATAGTGTCCACTTGAATTATTGTCCCAATATTCCCTTAATTTTTGCAATGGCAGCGCTTCCACGCAGTCATTATTCCTGCCCGTGTTCCATGTAAAAATTAATTCCTCTCTCGCACGGGTTATGCCAACATATAAAAGGCGTAATCTTTCAGCACAGTAATCAATACGGGCTTTTTGCGTTGCATTATTGATCAATAATTGATCATCAGCAGTTACACCGCTTGCCAATGAGCTTAGTCTTTCCAATGTCTCAGCTTCAAGGTTTCTCTGATCCCTTACAAACCACTTTTCCGGATAATACGAATCGATTTCTGATGCTGAAGGGAAATTATAGTTATTAACTGACATGAGGTATACTCGATCCCATTCTAATCCCTTTGCTTTATGTATGGTTGAGACCACAATTTTTCCTTTATGAATGTCAGGATCGAATCCAATGTCCTCCTCGGAAAATCCATACATCCGATACCGATTCTTTGTAATTGCGTCCAACTCTTTACAAAAATCAGGCAATTGCCACTCTGGATAATAATCCAAGGACCGTTTGAGGACCATTGCGATTTTATGGGATAACGCCAGATCTGAGGGATTATGAAATATATTTGATCCGATTGTAATGATCATCTCATCGATGGGCAAGAGGATGGATCGTTGCCAACCGACGAATCTCGAGAAAATGGTGTGAATGATATTTGTTTCATCTTCATTAAAGTCTGATAAATTCAATAAATAACTTACGCCATCTGGTTGGGTAAATATATTTTCGGGGTTCGTTACTTTTTTGAGCTGCTGCCTGATATAGCTTAATCCTTCTTTATATTCATCGCTGTCATATAGAATTGCAGCAATGGAATTAAATGCATTTAGGAGGTTTCTTCGAATATTCGGAGATGAAAAGAAACTAAGAATATCTCTTAAAACGCTAGCAGCGTCTCTGGTTGCTTTACTAGTACTAAGTAATTCCACACATGGAATATTTAGGTGAGTAAGTTCTTCGACTATCTCCGAACCACGATTATTGCGCGGAACAAGAATAGCTCCAGTTCTATCGGGGTTGTTACGAATCCATTTTCTTGCAGAACGCGCCACTTTCTCAATCTCCTCTCTTGGTTTTAACGCTCGATTGAAAAAAATAATATGGTCAGGTTGATCCTCTGGATTTGGTTGTGGATCATCTTTGAGTGTTGGAATAATTAGCGGTTCATCAAGCGCATGCCTTAATTGATTGACTGGGTGTTCATTTTTGGTCCATGATATGAGGAAGTTTGCTAAATTAATGATACTTTTCGTTGATCGACCAGAATGTGGAAGGTTGACAGCACGAACATCCGCTTTCCTCACGAATGCCCTTAATAATTCTGGGTCAGCGGTAGTGAAAGTTTCAAAGATTGCCTGGTTAGGATCTCCGACTCGCACCCAATTATTTTGATCGCTTGTTAATAAATCAAGCATTTTTTCCTGAATGCGGCTGCTGTCCTGTGCTTCGTCTTCTAAAATAATTGGCCAGCGTAATTGTAGACGGCAAAGGTAATCTGGATTATTGATAAGGATGTTATATGCTAACCGAATGAGATCATCGAAATCAACAGCTCCCCGATCCTGTAGTGATTGCTGATATTCTGAATAGATGTGGTTCCCCAAATTCAGTAGATCATTGCTTACATTTAAATTATTTAATAATTCCTGCAAATCGGTTGGTGCCAATTGGAAATCTTTTGCTAATTTTATATAACTGCTGGCAATTTTTTGAATCAATTGCCCCCAATGTTTCTTGATGCCCGAAGGGAGAATTCCATCTGGAGAATAATTAGTCAAAATATCATTGTTTAAACGCATCCAGTTAGTGGCAGTGAGGGTTAGAATATCGTTGCTTGCTCGTTCATCAGCAATAGAAAATTGGTTATCTAAACCGGCCAGGTGCGGTTGTTCCCGGACAATATCGTAAGCCAGACCATGCAGCGTGCGTACCCGATACCCGATACCAGGAATTAATCCATATGCTTTTAGGAATTCAGATATTCTTGCTGTAAAGTTGTTGACTGCTGAATTTACTAAAGTAACGACCAATATCTCCTGATCTTCTTTAAGTAAATTACTAGCGATCAGCTTCGCGGCTAAAAATGAAAGTGTATGCGTTTTTCCACTTCCAGGAACGGCTGTGATGCCCATTTTCCCATGTTCATATTCCGAAACTTCCAGTTGACCGGGTCGTGGATTAAACACTGCTTTCTTCCCTTAATTGAAGATTGCGTTTTTTATAAATTTGTATTGCCTGAAGGAGAGGCCCATGATTTTTGGATCCATATTCATTGATTTGAACACTCGCAGCGGTCACTCCAACTGTACAACGGTTTAATAATCCATTTATTAACTGTCCCATTACCTGTTGATTCGTTTCATATTCTTCTTTTTCAGTCCAAATTGATCCTCTTCTCCAACTCTTACGGAAAACGTATGGATTAGTTAGCGGTTGATATAACCTTTCCCACCAACCGAGGCTGCCGACATCCAACCAGAATTGAAAAGCAACAGATCGGTTTTCCATTAAGAAGGTATGAGCGGGCGCGATTAGAACTGCATTATCATCAACTGATAGATTATTGAATGCGGATGGAATAAGCCCCAATTCAACATTCTGGATATATTCTTTTCCAATAAGAGAAAAATCATAATCAAATACTTCCCGGGAAAATAATCGGAAAGACTGCACAGATTGGATTAGCTTTGCAATTGAATGTGCTGCATCAAAATCATTATGAAATTGAAAACCTTTTTGTGAAAGCAGCTGTCCATATAAATTTTGAAAGAAAATATCCAGTGGTTTAGGCTCGTTCTTTAAATAGCCTATCAACCAATTTCGAAGAGCTTCGATTTTCTCCCCAAATTGGAACGTAATTCTCTCCTTTAGCTGAATATTATTGATCGCGTCAAATGATCTGATAGGGCATTCTTTTTCATTTCTTGAGAATAGAGTTTTTGCGATTATGTCTGCGCGAATTACATCCAGATCGGGAATGAATTGCATGATGGAATGGCGGAATTCAAAAAAAGAGATTTTCATCTTCCAAATAGGATGTGAGAGTTTTGCTAATATCAATAAAGCTCTTACCTCAGGCGCGTTGATATACATACGGGAAGGTCGTGATGTGATTGTGGTAACATCCAAAGTTTTTAACTTTTCTGTCATACTGAATTTCAACGAGTCAGATAGATAAGGAGAGAGGATTACGATATCTCTTGGTTGAACCCCTTCATTTATCAGTTTTCGAACCTTTTTGCATGTCTCTGAAATCATTTCAGGGTAAAACCGATAAAGTGCCAATTCTGATTTGAGTGGAATTTCATATCCAATAGAATCGTTTTTCTCTTTCTGAATGCAGGCATTTAATCCAAGGCGAAAACTTTTTAATTCCTCTGATATAGTAAATTCCTGCCTAAAATGATGAATTATTTGACATTCCTCTTTAAGGTTGAGGGCGCCCTCTGGGTCGGCGCCAAGAAATGACCGGTATCCGCCGCCTTCATCATAAATCAATAAGATGGATTGGAAAGACCTAATCCAATCTTTAATTAATTCATGGGCGAATGGTGTGTCTTCTTCGAGATTGTCTGTAATTAATGCATTGTATCGAGTATAAAGATAATTGCGGCAGCTTTCGAGTGGCCACAGATGATTTCGGAAGATAGAGACGAGAAGAGAAAAATCGATAAGATTATTTTTAAGACAATACTCCCTGAATTTTTCAGCACATTCCTGTACTTGCTCGAATGCAATATATAAAGTGTGGGAATTGTTAGAGGTAGATTTTAGACGCAGGGCTATTTCATCAATTGGGATGTCAGCCAATGCTGTTTTATTCAAGTTGTCAAGAATTTGGCTGAATAATCTATTCCTTTCAATTGTGACAGACTGAAAATACCCATTTTCAAGCAAAGGGTCAACGATCTTTGATACACAATATTGGGCAGTTTCCAGTGAGAGAAAATATGGTGGTTTTTCTGGTGATTCAAAACCTATCTCGTCTGAAATAAGAGGCCAAAATTTCCTTATGAAACCTCGAGACAAACCACTAACTGTCGTTATAGTTGGGAGGCTGCCATTATGGGACGATTTTTCAAATAAGAACTGCCTGTATGGATTTGCAAGACTCTTTTGGGGAACGATGATAAGTATCTTATATCCTGGATATTGATGGAGGAGTTTTTCTAATCTGCCGAGTGCTGCAGTTGTTTTTCCAGTTCCTGATGCTCCAAAGAGAAAAATTGAGCGTTCGTTGGGTGCTTTGATTACTGCTTCTTGTTTATTGTTGAAAGTAAAATTTTCCATGAAGGATATTATTGAATCAGAAAGGTGTTCAAATCACGAGTCCATTTAGGCATATTTTGGATTGAAATCTTTTTTAGAGGGGAAATTCGCCACAACATAGCGAAAAGGAATAATAACCCAAGAATAATGGGTTCTATGATATCTCCTTTTGAAGCCAATGTAATATGGACGATGATCAAGGTGGTTATTATGTATACCAAACGATGGATGCGCTTCCACCAAATGCCAAGTGTGTTTTTATTGGTTTTCAACGAGGTTAAGGCGAGAAGAGCTAATAGGGTCAATGCCACTATGCCGATTTGCAGAAATGGTTTTTGAGTTAATTCTGGTAGTATCCAGGACAAATTTAATTCATAATCAATGACTGAGAAAATCAGAAAATGGACAAGCGAATAATAAAATGCGAATAATCCAACGGTTTTTCTTATTTGGATAAACACACTCATTTTCAAAATATTAATCAGGGGTGTGCAGAATAGAGAAACTAACAACAAATAAATGGCAGTTCGACCTGTTATGCCCGTAACGGTCTGGATCGGATTTGCTGATAAAGTATCTTGGATTAGAAGAAAATATATAATAGTCGCTGGCAGAAGAGAGAGAAAGTTGATAATGATCTGAATTCTTGTAAATTTCATTTAAAAAATTTCTTTCAGATCCATTCCTTTATACAAATATGCTACTTCTTCATCGTATCAGTTAAAAAGTTGTGTGTTGATTCTTCCGGATTGTCCTATACGCCGCTCAGTGGCTTGGGACCAGCGCGGATGATTGATGTTAGGATTAACATTAGAGTAGAAGCCGTATTCCGATGGCCCAACAGCCATCCACATTGACGTTGGCATTTCAGAAACTAGAACGATACGGACGATGCTTTTAATAGGTTTAAATCCATATTTCCAGGGAACAACCAGACGTATCGGAGCGCCATTCTGGGGTGTCAGATCTTTCCCATATATCCCTGTAGATAAAAGTGTGAGATCATGCATGGCCTCATCCATACGCAGTCCTTCAATATATGGCCAAGGATAAGAGGGATTATATTGCCCCCCCATTTGTTCTGGATCATGAAGCGTTTCAAACCGTACATATTTGGCATCAGATGTAGGTTCGACGATATCCAGCAATTTTTTTAGCGGAAATCCTACCCATGGAATGACCATAGACCATGCTTCTACGCAGCGCATTCTATAAACACGCTCCTCTTGTTCAAAAAGGTTTTTTATCTCATCAAGACCAAATTCCTGGGGATTATTTACAAATCCATCCACTCTAACGGTCCATGGGGAAGGTTTAAAATTTTCGTATAATTGTGGCGGATGTGTCTTGCTGGTCGAGAATTCATAAAAATTTACATAGTTAGTAATATCTTCATAACTCGTTGCCGGAGAACCCTGATTGTCTACTAGACCATCAATAATCTCGGATAAATTCGAATTTGTCGGTTCTGTCTGATCAGCAGAAATCTTGGGGGAACAAGAGGCTATCAGGAAGGATGCGGAGGTAGTTTTTAATGCACCCTTAATGAATCTGCGTCTGGAAGTATATAATGCTTCAGGTGTAATTTCAGAAGAACGGATTTTGTTTTTCATGAGGGGATCATTTGGATTATCCTAATTCAGTGTCCAATAACTGATTTCATCCATATTTACCGTAAAGCCAGGTGTTTGTTTGGCATTGATAAAAAGGCCAAAATGCCCATTATCTAATAAAATGGAATCATTGATCTCTTCAAGCATGTTGTTGTTTACATACAAGCGAATGATTGGCCCTTTGATCCATACACCCAGTGTGTTGGTTTGATTCGGGCCTTTGTGTATTTTTTCACTAAAGGGCATACCTAAGAGCATGGATGAGACATCATTTGATTCGCGTTGGAGGTCATAATGCCCATCGCAGGTGATATGAAAATAATATCCGGCCCCACTTTCATAATCAGGGGCCCTAACAACAAGACCATATTGGTCATCATTTGTACATTCTTCAACATCAAAGATTGCTTCTAAATAAGCATCCTGGAATGTGAGGTAATTTAACAACCAATTAAATTTTCCAATACTAGCCATATTTGCCGATATTTTTCCGCTGCTCACCGAAAAAGCTGTTGCACCATATATTATGTCGCTCGAATCAAGGCTCCAATATTGCCCCGTGGAAAGATCATCCCTCCAGGTTGGCTGTCCTAGTTCTTGCTTAGGATCATCTGGTGGAACAGATGTATTTGTTGCAGTTGCTGATGGTTCATCTTGCGTATCGGCAGAGATTACCTCGGTCTTTTGCTGCTTTATCTCTAGATCCAATGCAGTTGCAGTGAGTACGACGGCAACCTGTGTTGCAGTTTTATCATCAAATGAATCTGTGGGAGATGAGATCGAACACGCTAATATGGTAATTAGAACCAGTGTAATTAGAAAGATCTTTTTCATGACCATCCTCACGGTTTGACCCTTGTTATATTATATAGGATAAAAAAATATATGAATTACAAGAAATTATGAAATTTTGTTCATGTATAATGCGGGTGGGATGAAAATATATGAGTCTGGTAAGCCGGTCTTAGCAGTTGATTGGGGAATAAAGAGGTTGGGATTGGCTGTTAGCGATACGACATGGACGCTCGCTCGTCCGTTAGATGTGATCGAACATATTTCACGCAGAAAAGATGCTGAGAAAATTTTAAAAATTGCCCAAGGCAATAATGTGTGCATGATCATTATAGGTGTGACATATGATGACTATCGTACACTAACGCATAATGGTCGGAGTGCGATGCGGTTGCTAGAAGAAATCAAGGATTTAGGATCAATCCCTGTTGCTGCGTGGGATGAGGAGGGGTCCACTCACGCAGCGATTTCATCAAGTGTGGATATGGGAAGTTCAAGAAAGAAGCGGAAAGGACATCTTGATTCGATGGCCGCTGCAATATTCCTGCAAAATTTCCTGGATTCGGAATCGGAAAAATGATTGGAATAGAGAAGCAGAAAACGATTCTGGCTTTTTCATTAATCCTCGCAGTGTTAATATATTTTACATGTGCGTATTTCCTCATCATCTGGCTGCCCTCCAGCACAGCTAATTTATTTGGTGAACCTGATCCGGGGTTGGATACAGCGCAACGAATTCTTCTCAGCGCTCGTTTGCTAATGCATCGGAAGAATTTGATAACTTATCTTGAATTAGGTGATCGCCCAATAACATTTTCAATCGACCTAGGCGATTCAGCCAGTGTGGTTGCGAAAAAGCTTGAAACTATGGGAATCATTTCCGATGCAGATCCTCTAGTCGATTATTGGCTCTATAAAGGACTAGATCGGTTGATTCAAACAGGAGTGTACATGATTCAACCGGATACAACACCGCTTTCAATTGCTATAAATTTAGTGAATAATTATCCAGAAAAGATTCATTTTGCTTTCTTAGCAGGATGGCGGATAGAGGAAATTGAAAATCTTCTGCATACCACAGGCATCTTTCCTCATGATTTAGGTTTTCGGGAAGCAGAAAAATCAAGCTTAAGTAATTGTTTTCCTCCAGAATTAAGTACATTATCTTCAGTTGAAGGATTTTTATTCCCGGGGGCATATCAATTGCCAAAAAACCTTTCGCTGGAGAAAGTTCTTTGCTCTTTTTCAGACAGGTTTTTTAAATCAATTCCAACGAATTATGAGGAGTTGGTTAATAAACAAGGATTAACTTTATATGAAGCTGTGATTCTTGCATCCATAGTCCAAAGAGAAGTTATCAATGCAGAGGAAGCACCAATCGTGGCTAGTATTTTTATCAACCGTTTGAATGCTGCTATGCCGCTTCAAAGTGATCCAACAGTACAGTATGCGATCGCACTAGATTTGGAAGATCCAATTTGGTGGAAAAGCCCCTTGGAATCTACTGATCTCCTGATAGACTCTCCATACAACACTTATATAACTGATGGTCTCCCTCCTTCACCTATCTGTAATCCTGATATAAATTCACTTCTTGCTATCGCATTTCCAAAGAGAACAAATTTCCTTTACTTCCGGGCATCTTGCGACGAATCAGGTACCCATGTTTTTAGTGAAACTTATCAACAGCATGTGGAAGCTGCTTGTGATTAATTATTAAATGAACAATAAAAAGAATCAACTTTGTAACCCCTTGTTTAATGTGTAACTTTTATTAACTTGTTCGTTTAATTATCCAAATCGTTATTCCAGAAGTTATCGGCGAAATCTTTACGCTTGTTTTGGAATTCTAAATAATATGCGTGCTCCCAATTGGATGGTCTAATTATTGATAATTCACCGGTAGGACCCTTGCATAACTAGGCCGAGACGCTGCTAAAAAACATCGAATGCGGCATCATTTATTCCCCTTTATTTATGAAAGCTGTCAAATCACTAATTTAGCACTTTTGCACTGGCGCAGGATGGTTCTCAACCTTTTCTGGGTGATAGTTACTCTCACTAAAAAATTATGATGGAAAAATCCACTCCCATTATTCCGAGCTGCTGTGCGAATACCATCGGGTATTTTAGAAAGATCGCTTAGGATGCTTGCGATGTCTACATAAAAAAAATCTAGGGAGTTTTTCAAGTGCGGCATTAAACTTTATCGTGAAACATGTGTGGTGTTTGTCATGATGAATCTCAATTGATTGTACATCCTTGCAGGGTTCGAGGGCGTTATAATCATATTCCAGTTTGTGTAATGAAAATGGCGTGGTATCTTCGTTTCTAAATTTTATAAACTTAATATGGTTGGATATTCCCAATATGTAATGCCAACAAAAGAACCATAAGACGTGAATATAAAAGATAATAAATTCGTACTGATCATTTTACCAGTCGCTATTCTTTCAGTATCTACTGCTGCAATTTTCATCCGTTTTGCCCAGGAGACAATACCCTCAATCGCTATTGCTTCATATCGGTTGATTATTGCAAGCTTGATCTTATTCCCTTTTACAATCAAAAAAGCACATAAAGAAATGAAAGACCTGAATAGCAGGTCAATTGGGTTAATCATTATCTCTGGTTTCTTATTAGCTCTGCATTTTGCGAGCTGGATTTTATCTTTAGAATTCACCAATGTGATCAGTTCAGTGGTTCTAGTTACAACTACACCGATCTGGGTGACAGCTATTTCTCCATGGTTAATAAATGAAAGCGTGCCAAAAAGATTTCTTCTTGGATTGGCGCTGGCTTTTCTTGGTATGGTTTTGATTAGTTTTAGTAATTCTGGGCTATTTTCAAACTGGAAAATGAGCGAAATATTTTTTAAAGACGAACTGGTTATTCATGGGAATTTATTAGCTCTTTTAGGGGCTTTGTGCGCAGCAGGGTATGTGGTGATTGGAAGAATACTTAGGAAGCAATTATCAACAGGGAGTTATGCGCTGAGTGTTTACTCAATTGCCGGTGCTGCACTTGTTGTATTTGCGGTTGTTTCACCGGAACAATCAATGAGAATAAATTTGAATGAATTGAAATGGCTTATCCTTCTTGCACTCATTCCGCAGGTGATTGGGCACTCTTTGATCAATTGGTCGTTGGGTATAATGCCAGCGTATTATGTTGCTATCTCCTTACTTGGTGAACCGATAGGATCTACTATTCTGGCTGTTTTAATTTTAAAGGAAATTCCAACAATCAGCGAGATAATTAGCGCGGGGATTATTTTATTGGGAATTTTCATTGCTGTAATTGGGCAAAAAAATCCATCAGATCAAGGAAGAACTTCAATCCAATCATAAGCACATTTCACAGGGCAACAAATCTCATTCTCAATGGGAAGATTGCTGATATGTAATAAGATTCCTCCCGATATTGGAAACCCCATTTCTGGTCGGAATAATCTATTTTCTTAATAATTCGTCGTAAAGATCCGCGTATTTTTTTGCTGATCTGTTCCATGAAAAATCAATTTTCATACCGTTCATTTGAATCATTTTCCATCTATCTTTTTTCTGATATATGTTGAATGCGGTCTTTAAACTGGCGATGAAATCAGAGGATGTTGGATTATCAAACAGGAATCCCGTCCGTTTTTTTTCTGGTTCTGTGATGATCGAATCTTTCAATCCGCCTACTGCATGAGCAATGGGAACACATCCATATCGCATAGCAATCATTTGAGATAGTCCGCACGGCTCATATAAGGATGGCATAAGAATCATATCTCCCGAAGAATATAACTTCCTTGCGAGTGTGGCATTATATTCAATAAAAGCCCGTATCCTGCTCGGTTGTTCGCGTTCAAGCGCCCTAAAAGCATGTTCATACCCATGATGGCCAGAACCCAGGATAATCGCATTCCAATTGAAGTCAGTAAGACTAATAAGCGCATCTAATATTTGATCAATTCCCTTTTGATTTTCCAATCGTGAAATAACGATGAGCAATGGGCATTTAGTATTTGCATCTAATCCCAGTTCCTCAATCAAAGCAAATTTATTCTTATTCCTCTGACGGATCGAATTAAGAGAAAAATTTTGAAGAATAAATTTATCTTTCGATGGGTTCCACTGTTGTGTATCAATGCCATTAATGATGCCAGTTAATTTTTCCGCATTATTAACGAAATAATTTTCTAACCCATACGCAAAATAATTGGTTTTTAATTCTTCTGCGTATGTGGGAGATACAGCGACAATCTTATCGGCTGATACAATTCCCATTGGTAATGGAAGATGCTGAGCCCACTCTGGAATGGTATTTATTGAGATGGGATTTATTCCAAAATTCTGAAGTATCTTCTCGCTCCCGGCCCCCATAAACGGCATATTGTGTATGGCTAAAACAGTTCGAATATTCTTACCTTTATCATTCACGATTTGTGAATGATCTAATTGATGTATTATTAAAGCAGAATGCCAATCATTGGCATGCAAAATATCAGGCTGCCAATCAAAATGAGAAAGCATTTTAATGCACGCAATAGAAAAGAAGGCGAACTTTAAAGCATTTGTGTATTGGTTTGAATCATACACACTTGTCGATAAAATCTCCGGTTTGATTTGCCTGATGAAGTAATAGGTTATACCGTTGAAAAGTACTGAATAGACAGTCCCTAGGACTTTTCCTGATCTTGAATTGAAGGATATGGAAAATTCTTCTGAAAGGGAAAATGCATCAATTGTTGATAGATCATGCAGGGGCAGAACGACTCGGATATC
>Ga0255413_1020_pt1 | contig 12181 bp, 14 predicted proteins | sample ANMaggSeSYBR01K5_FD_182651 | JGI IMG/M metagenome (GOLD analysis project Ga0255413, IMG submission 182651) | Sediment cell enrichment communities from methane seep in Santa Monica Basin, California, United Staets - ANME aggregate JGI... | ecosystem: Environmental > Aquatic > Marine > Cold seeps >... | reverse complement strand
TTGAGATATCTGAAGTGGATATAAATCGAATTACTGTTGGGCAAAAAGCAGATCTAACGTTTGATGCAATTATCGGAGATACCTTTTCGGGGAAGGTATTAGAAGTGTCATCTGTTGGAAATGATGATGGGAGTGGTGTTGATTTTCTAGTGACCTTACAAATAATTGAGCCAACTGGGCAGGTTCGCCCTGGAATGACCGCAGCCGTGAATATCATTGTTAGTGAGATAAAAGATGTTTTGTCAGTTCCCAATCGGGCAGTAAGACTTCAAGAAGGGCAGCGCATCGTATATATCTTGAGGGATGGAGAAATTCAGGAGGTAGAAGTTGAATTTGGCTCTTCTTCTGATATTTCTTCTGAGATCATTGCTGGGGATATTGAGGAAGGTGACCTGATTGTATTAAATCCTCCAATGGAGTTCGTAACTAATGGTGGACCTCCGGCATTTGTGAGGTAGGGGATGGGGAAAAAAGAAAACGTAATCCTCGCAAAGGGAATTACAAAGGTCTATCAAATGGGGGAAGTCAAAGTCAATGCTTTAAGCGGAGTGTCTGTAAAGATTGGACGCGGAGAGGTTGTGTCCATTATGGGACCATCAGGTTCAGGAAAATCAACATTAATGAATATCATCGGCTGCCTGGATCGTCCAACATCAGGGGCATATTATTTGGATGACCATCTGGTATCAAATATGACTGATGACCAACTGGCGAGTGTGCGAAATAAAAAGGTCGGATTTGTTTTTCAGAATTTTAATTTACTGTCACGTTCAACTGCATTGATTAATGTTGAATTACCTCTTCGCTATGCGGGAATTACTGAGGGAAGGCGGGAGAAAGCTGTTCAGGCATTAGAATCAGTTGGCTTAGAAGATCGGTTGAACCATAAACCGACAGAACTATCGGGAGGTGAGCAGCAAAGAGTAGCGATGGCGCGCGCAATTATTAATAATCCATCAATGATTTTGGCAGATGAGCCGACTGGAAATCTTGACTCCAAGTCTGGGAGAGAGATTATTGATCTGTTACTTAATCTGAATAAGGAATTTGGAACGACTTTAATTATTGTCACACACGACCCGAAGATTGCAAAACATACAAGAAGAGTTATAGAGCTTTATGATGGATTGGTGAAAGGAAAGAAAAAGAAATGAATATCACACAATCTATTAGAGAAGCATTAGAGAGTTTAACTGCAAATAAATTGCGGGCTGCTTTAACAATCCTTGGAATTGTGATTGGTGTGGCATCCGTGATCGCGATGTTGGCAGTTGGTGCAGGCGCCCAGGATACGATTATCGGTTCGATCAGCGGAATCGGCACAAACCTTTTATTTGTGTTCCAGGGAAATTTACAGCAAGATATCCGAAACGAACAGCCATTAACCATGGGTGATGTTTCGGCATTTTCTGATGTATTTCAAGCACCGCATATCGAGGGTATTGCGCCAACTATTACTGGGAATATTGGTGTTGTTTATGAAGGAGAATCTACGACAGTCGAATTAAGGGGTGTCACACCGGAGTTTGAAAATGTACGGAGTTATGGTCTGATAGAAGGCAATTTCATCACAGATGACAATGTGAATGGGCGCGCATCAGTTGCCCTGCTTGGTCCGGAAGTTGCGGATAAATTATTCGGAAGAAGAGAATTCTTGACAGGTGAAACTATACGTATTGATGGTCAACCATTCCGCGTGATAGGTGTCCTTGAAGCAAAAGGCGGCGGGTCATTCGGAAGCCAGGATAATGTGGTTCTGGTTCCTATAACAACAGCAAGAGTTCGTTTATTGAATCGGGAGCGGGACCACGTGGATGTGGTATTTGTCCAGGCAATTGATGCGAGCTCAGTTCCTTTAGTTTACGAGGAGATTTCTCAGATATTACGGACCCGACATCGAACTGAATTGGGTGCAGATGATTTCACAATTTTCACACAAGAGGATTTTCTATCCCTTGCCGGAACCATTACAAATGTATTCACAATTTTCTTAGGTGGTATTGCGGCGATTTCTCTCCTTGTTGGTGGCATTGGTATTATGAATATTATGCTGGTTTCTGTTACTGAAAGGACGAAAGAAATCGGGCTTCGGAAAGCCGTTGGTGCCAAGAAAACTGACATCCTGATTCAATTCCTCACAGAATCTATCATGTTGAGCTTATTCGGCGGTATTATCGGAATTATATTTGGATGGATCATCTCAATGGTTGTGGGCAGAATAGCAGCTGCGAGTAGTACACCGTTCTCTCCTGTAGTGGGATTGAATGCAATTCTTTTAGCAACCATCTTTTCAACAGCGGTAGGTTTGTTTTTTGGGATCTATCCAGCAAACCGTGCCGCGAATTTGGAGCCAGTTGAAGCGCTCAGATATGAGTAGAAAACAGTAAAAATAACGTTATTTATACTAATTTTTCACACATATTGCGATCGGATGTGTCAAACGGTGGAAGAAATGAGACAATTGGACAATCAGTAAAAAAGCATAAGTCATTTAGAATTAATATATTCCTTAGTTAAGGAGATACTTGAAATGATTTCTTGGCGAATATTACTTACAGATGGTTTACAGTCGGCAGGCAAGGAAATACTTAATCCAGTAGCTGAAGTTGATGATCGAAAAGGCATAACTGCCGAAGAATTATTATCGGAGATTAGCAATTACGATGCGGTGATAGTTAGAGGGCGAACAAAGATAACGGAAAAGGTTATTAAAAAAGCAAAAAAATTGAAGGTAGTAGGCCGCTGTGGAGTCGGAGTCGATAATATTAACCTGCAAGCAGCTAAAGAAAATGGAATAACGGTTGTTAATGCTCCCGGGGCAACAACTACGTCAGTAGCAGAACTGACGATAGGATTAATGTTTGCCATAGCCAGAGAAATTCCTCGGGCCGATGCGGGAATGAAAAATGGGGAATGGCTCAAGAAAGAACTCGAGGGAGTAGAATTAGATAAAAAATCCCTCGGTATCATCGGTTATGGACGAATTGGCTCAACGGTAGGAAAGATAGCAGTTTCTGCCGGTATGCGGATTAATGCATTTGACCTTTTCTTAACTCCAGAAACGACGCGAATTGATGGAGGAGAACTCTTGCCGTTTGATGAGGTAATCAAAAAATCAGATTTCATCACGATTCATACTCCATTAACGGAAACAACCAGGAACCTTATAAATGACGAAGCAATTTCGAAAATGAAGGATGGAGTTTTCATAATTTGTCCTGCCCGCGGAGGAATTATTGATGAGAATGCGTTATTGGATGGATTGAACTCGAGTAAAGTAGCTGGCGCTGCGCTGGATGTCTATGCGAGTGAACCACCTGCAAACCAGGAGTTAATTAACCATCCTAAAGTAATTGCTACTCCACATATCGGTGGCCAAACGGCAGATGCTCAGAAACAAGCATCCATTGATATTTCAACAGAAGTGTTGGCGTCTTTAAAGGGAGAGGAATTACATTGGAAGGTTGTTTAAAAATCTAAGGAAAATATTTATGAAAGAAAATATAAAATTATTAAAGGAGAAATTAGCAGAACTTGCGGATCTGCATGCAGCCAGCGCTGTTTTGGGGTGGGATCAATTGGTCAATATGCCTAATGGTGCTGCAGTTGATCGTGGAGAGCAAATAGCAACAATTGAGAAGATACAACATATAAAATCCACTTCCGATGAGTTGGGACAATTGCTTGATGATTTAGCTGAATATGCAAAAGGACTGGATCCTGATTCTGATGATGTACGCTTGGTCAAGGTGGCAAGGCGAAATTTCGACAAGCAGGCCAAAGTACCTACGGAATATGTGACAGAAATTGCCCGCGAATCGACCGTGGCTCAATCTGTTTGGGAAAAGGCAAAAAGTGCATCTGACTTTGCCATGTTCCAACCCAATCTTGAACGTCTTGTTGAGCTCAAGCGGCAATACGCTGATTATTTTAAGCCCTGGGACCATGTATACGATCCGCTTTTGGATGATTTTGAACCCGGAATGAAAACTAGTGAGGTCCAAGAGATATTTAATACTATTCGCCCAAAACAGGTTGAATTGATCAAGGCAATCAGTGAAAAAGAAAAGTTTGACCGATCTTTCCTCTACTTAGATTTTCCAGAAAAAAAACAAAGGGAATTCGGAGAGGAAGTAATCACGAAATTTGGATATGATTGGGAACATGGGCGCCAGGACAAATCTGCTCATCCATTCACCACAAGCTTTGGGATCAATGATGTTCGGATTACAACCCGCGTAAAGGAAAATTATTTACCTACTGCTATGTTCGGCACATTCCATGAATGCGGCCATGCACTCTACGAAATGGGTATCGCTCAGAATCTAAATCGTTCTCCTCTGGCAGATGGAGCTTCAATGGCAGTGCATGAATCACAATCTCGTATGTGGGAAAACCTAGTTGGCAGATCGAAGCAGTTTTGGAACCATTTTTACCCTCGTTTACAGGAGTTATTCCCCAGTCAATTAGGGAATGTCAGTTTAGAGAAATTCTATCGAGGTATTAATGCGGTTGAACCCTCCTTGATCCGCGTGGAAGCTGATGAGGCAACTTATAACCTGCATATAATGCTTAGGCTGGAACTAGAAATTGCTTTAATGGAAGGAAGTATGGCGGTGAAGGATGCGCCGGACGCATGGAATCAAAAATTTAAAGAATATTTAGGGATCGTTCCCCCCAATGATGCAGAGGGAATTCTGCAGGATGTGCATTGGTCTTTCGGCGGGTTTGGGTACTTCCCAACTTACGCTTTGGGAAATCTGGTTTCCGCGCAATTATGGGAAAAAATGTCTGAAGAGATTAAGGATGTCGAGGATAAGATCGAGAAAGGTGAATTTAATGTGATCCGAGCATGGCTGCGTAAAAATGTCCATGTCCATGGAGCAAAATATGAACCTCAGGAACTTGTCCAAAAGATCACAGGCTCAAAAATCACACCGGAATCGTATATTAAATATCTTAACAGCAAGTTTGGTGAAATTTACGGCTTGTAATAAATAAAATCTCCCCAACCTGAAAAATCTCCGGAAATTGTTCTGGGGGTTTTTTTTAAAAAAAATGACGAAATACTTCAAAATTTTACAAAATTTGTCTTATATATCATTAATATAAATGCTTCCTTTTTTGGTTTAATATGGACTTAATTATGGAGGTATTAATGAAGAAACTATTTTGGATAACGAATCTATTAGTAATTACGGCTATTGTAGTAACTGCCTGTAGTACATCAGACATAGCTGCAGAGCGACAATTGATCGTTGAACAACTTCCCGTAGAGGAAAGCGAAAATACCAATGGGTTGATTCGTCAATACTTCCCAAAAGGAACAGATTTTACTGAGGTATCAGAAGAAGAAATCAAAGTAGTCCAAAGAAAGCTAAACGATAGACCTCGAAAAGCTTTGGATTTTTACAAACCTGATGAAGTCATTAATAATCTTGTTGCACTAAAAGTTTGAAACCACAATTGAGGAAAATCTTGGAAAAGTGATCCTGGTTGAGACTTTAGCCACCTGGTGTTCAAACTGCTACAAGCAGCAGATAGAAGTTGCCAGATTTCATGGTCTTTTGGGAGAACGCGATGATTTTATAAGCTTGGGTATTGATATTGATCCTAATGAAGATACAGTCCTTTTGACAGGGTTATGTGAGCAAAAATGGGTTTGATTGGCTGTATGCAGTGGCAAGTGGGGAAATGATTGGTGAAATTAGCTTGCTCTATGGTCCTCAATTCCTCAATCCACCATCCACTCCGATGCTAATAATTGATAGAAAAGGTAATGCCCACCCACTTAATTCTGGCATAAAAAGCGCAGAAGAATTATTGAACTATGTGCTCCCATATTTGGAAGAAAGCGTTAAATAATGGTTCTGAGAAATATATTGGCTTCCATCGGAATAGGATTATTGGCTACGAAAAGCCCGTGTGTTTTTTCTCTCTACCCGGGTTATTTGGCATACCTCAGCGCAAGTGGGGGAAAAATCGAGATAAAGAAGAAGAATCAATACTTCTTGGGTTTTTTTGTTCTACTTGGCGTGCTGGTGATGATGCTTATTCTAGGAGCAGTTATCTCATTGCTTTCTTTATCTATCGGTAGATCTCTGGCTGTGGTTGTTCCTATTGCAGATGGGATCTTGATCGCATTGGGGATTCTGTTGTTGTTTGACCGTAATCCTTTTAAAAAGCTTCCCAAGATAAAAATACCATTGTTATCTCATCCCTTCACAAATGCGTTCCTATATGGATTACTTTACGGGCCAATTGCACTTCCCTGCTCTGGACCTTTGGTTGTTTCAATTTTCGCTATCAGTTTACAGAGTACCGCTTTTCTGGCGCGGTTAGGAACATTTTTGTGGTTTGGGATGGGGTTTGGTTTTCCGCTATTTGTTCTATCCTTCATGGGAGGTGCTCTCCAAAAACCAATCACACGGTTCTTTGCTCAGCATTCCCGTTGGATAAACCTGCTCAGTGGACTGTTGATTGTTGGATTAGGCGTATATGATTTGTGGGCAAATTGGGATTTCATAATCGCTGGCTTGGGTTATTGAGGGTTATTATAAAAAATTGTAAAGAAGTGCGGTTGAAACCGCACTTCTTTTTACATTAGAAGGCAAGTCCTTCCTGATAAAAAGCAGGATCGGTGGGTGTTTTTCCACTTGGGTCCCAAACATACACCCAATCGCCAACAACTGCCCAATCATACAACCAATGCGCGTCACCAACAGACATATTCACACACCCATGGGAGAGCTCATATCCGAATTTTGCCCGCCAATATGCACCGTGCAGCGCGCGTGGACCATCGTAATATATCGTCCAGGGAACATTTTCCAAGAAGTAATAGTCTGCTTTCCCGGTCTCAAATGCCCCTGTCATCGTCTCGAGTTCTAATTTTTCGCGAATCGGGAATAGCCCTGGTTGGGTATAGTACGGATCATATCCTGATCCAATCAGTGTAGCAAATTTCAATCTGCTGTCTTCATATACAGTCAGGGTTTGTTCATATAAATTGACTTCAATCCATCGTCCATTCTCGATTCCTTCTGGAGGGGATAATCGTGGTGAAACAACCCTGATATAACGCCGTTCTACCCACTTAGCTATCCCGATCATATACCAGGTGGTCCCCTCGGCTTCAACCTGGTCATATACTTGGATAACAGTTTTAGGAATTAATTGCTCATTCACGATCGAAGCGTTATAGCTTGGTTCGCGGCGTGGATTAGCAAGGTCAACAATCCAACCAAAATCATTTTCCGGGGGTCGATTGAGCAATAAACCCTGAAAGAAAGAGTATCCGGTAGGTGAGGCGCGGATCACGCCGCGTTCGTTCTGCACATATGAATTTCCTTCATAATTTAATTCGTTTTCATAGGCAATATATAGAGTCTCACCAATTGGAAGTGTGCTCAACGCTCCCCAGCCCTGAACTGCTGATTCGATATTTGGATAATAAGACGCTTGCACACTTGGAAGTAAATTTAATTGTGCGTAATTTTGGTCAAGTTCAAGATAACTTGCATCGGGATGGGAAGCTGGAAGCGGTTTCAGAGGAAGGGTTAATCCATTCCTTGCCCAATCCGTCAATGTTTGGGATGGCCCCATTGGCAGGCAGTCAACAGGGGGAATCAGATAGACCCCTGGTGCACAAATTGGCATTCCTTCAAAGGTTTCTTCATATTGAGGATCATTAGGTTCTCCCGCATCCTGTGAATAAACGGTTGTAACACTAATGAAGAATAATCTAATAAATAAAGTGGCTGCAATTAACCACTGAAATTGAATTCGCATATTTTCCTCGGAGATGAATTAACGCGGCTAATTGTAACTGATAATTTCTCGATCAAAGAAGTTATTTTCATTATGCTATAATGCGTTGAATTTCATCTATCCCATTTGGTGATCACTATGCGATTTTTAATTACTGGCGCAGCTGGATTTTTAGGGGCTCCCCTTGCAAATAGTTTAGTTGCAGATGGGCATCGTGTGGTAGGGTTGGATGACCTTTCAACGGGGAATCCTAAGCGGCTGTCACCGGAGGTGCACTTGGTTCGCGGTGATATCAATGATCGACCAAAGTTGTGGTCACTGCTGCAAGATGTGGATTGTGTATATCATCTAGCAGCCCGTGTGATTGTCCCAGAATCTGTGCTTTACCCAAGGGATTACAACCTGGTGAATGTCGGTGGAACTGTAACGCTGATGGAGGCTATGAGAGATGTAGGCGTAAAGCGTGTGATTCTGATTTCCTCAGGGACGATTTACGGGAATCAAAGAAACCAACCGGTGAATGAAAGGTGCCGACCGAATCCCCATTCTCCATATGCGGTTTCAAAACTATCCGCTGAGTATTATATGCGCACTATCGGGAATCTTTGGGGAATCGAAACGGTTTGTTTGCGAGTATTCAACGCCTATGGTCCCGGTCAGCCTTTACCTCCATCCCATGGGCCTGTAATACCATACTGCTTGCGGCAGGCAATAGATAATGGCACAATTGTTGTGCATGGAAACGGAAAACAAACCCGGGATTATGTCTTCGTTGAAGACGTAGTTGATGCAATGATCGCAGCTTCTATTTCGGATAAGATCAACCGACTCATCATCAATGTCGGGAGTGGTAAAGAAACGTCTGTTAATGAAATTGTAAAAACAGTGATTGAACTAACTGGAACTAAACCCGAAATCGTAGTGAATAAATCACACGATAGTGGGCCATCGAGAATGTGTGCTGATCTATCGTTGGCAACAAAGAAATTGGCGTATCGTCCGAAAGTTAGTTTAGAAGAAGGGATCACCCGTATCATTGAAAATGATATACGGTTTATTAAAAAATAATGATAATTGATTTAATAAATTTATTTTGCCATGCGTGATGTAAATAAAATTAATCTTGATGACCCATCGGTTACTATCTCCCGTAGGAAGATACTTCGTAAAAAGGGGTTTATTAATAAAATTTATGAGGATTGGTACAACCTTGTAAAAGAAAATCTTCCTTTACAAAAAGGAATCATTGTAGAGTTAGGATCTGGGGCGGGGTTTATTAAGGAAACCATTCCAGGCACGATTACTTCTGATGTTATGTTCCTCCCATTTGTTGATGTTGTAATGGATGGGATTAATCTACCTTTTTCCACAAATAGTATTGATTGTCTCGTGTTGATTGATGTGTTTCACCATATTTCAAACGTGAACCTCTTTTTTAATGAGGCGATCAAAACACTTCGTAAAGGCGGGCGGATAATTATGATCGAGCCGTGGATTAATCGCTGGTCATTTTGGATATTTTCAAATTTACATCATGAGGTGATAAACATTTCTACTGATGGGTGGGAATTTACTTCAAGCGGACCACTTTCGGGCGCAAATCAAGCATTACCATGGATAGTTTTTAAACGGGATCGGAGGATATTTGAGGAAAAGTACCCAGCGTTAAGAATAAAAGAAATTAGCCCGTTGATGCCTTTTATATATTTATTAAGCGGGGGGTTAAAGAATAGTTTAACCATGCCGGCATTTTCTTACTCGTTTTGGAGAAAAGTGGAACAAGGATTGTTCAGTGAAGAGGAAAAAGGGATGTTTGGGTTAGTCGTCCTTGAAAAAAAAACTAGATAAATTTTAATCGTTTTGCGGCAAATATTACCATTTTCAGCAGTAATAAGCCGTGCTTCCACCGTTGAATATTGGTTTCACCATAAACTCTTTCACTATACCTAATAGGCATGTCTACAATCTTCAAGTTTAATTTTGCGGCCCCAAACAAGAGATCATAGTCGCCAAAAGGATCAAAATCTCCAAAGTAATCACGGTTGGCTGCTATCTCTTCATAATCGCTTCTCCAAATTATTTTCGTTCCGCATAGTGTATCTTTGATCGGTTGACCAAGCAAGAATGTGAAAACCATACTAAAGAACTTATTTCCAATTAAATTAAAGAAACGCATGGCATCTTTTTCCATTGGGTATACCAGGCGAACACCGTTTATGAAATCACCAATTCCATTAACAAGAGCGGTATAAAACTTGGGCAGGTTTTCTGGGGGCATGGTAAGGTCTGCATCTAAAATCATGAGGATATCCCCATTCGCTTTCGAAAAGCCCAGTCTCACTGCGTCCCCCTTCCCTTCGCCTTGTTGTATAAAATAAGATGACCTAATTTCAGGATGAAGCTTTATCTGTTTTTTGATTTCTTCAAGTGTATTATCAGTTGAATGCCCCTCAACAAAGATCAGCTCATAATCTTTAAATTTCTCGGGGATTCTTCTAATAATGGATTCAATATTACCGGCTTCATTTCTTGTGGGGACGATGATGGAAATTGAAGGATTTTTTGATTTGTTATGAATCTTGGGTTTTAAACGGGCAACTATGAAATGGGTCATAGCAAAATGTTTGAGTGGCCAAAACCTGACAAAGAATTTATTGAAAATTGGTGTGATTATTGGAATAGAGAATGGGATTAGAATCTCTTCCCATGATTTAATAACTTCAAACCCAGCGAGGTCAAGTAGGTTTTTAGCATCCTCCACAGTTAACCAATTCTGAATTAAATTTGGTTTGGCGAGATTTATTTTTTCCGCTATCTTTAGAGGAAGTTCCCATAAACGATTATAAAAATTTATAATTAATCGCCCATCATGATTAATAACTTTTGAGATATTCTCAAGTGCCGATTGGACATCCCAAAGGTCATTAATGGCATCAGACATAACTACAAAATCAAATTTCCCCTTGAGCTTGAGTTTAACAGCATCCATTTGAATGAAATCCAAATTTGGATGCAATTCTTTCGCAAGCTCAATCATTCCGTCTGAAAGATCAATCCCTAATCCATTTTCTGGTTGTAAAGACGAGAGTAATTTTCCGGTTCCCGTACCGATATCAAGAATAGATCGTCTGGAAGGTATATTAAATCGATAAATTTCACTTATACGGGAATTGTAATATTTGCCCAAACCCCGCCAAGTCCTTAATTTTTTTGCGACCTTATTCCAGTGGGCTATGCGAGTTTTATTATAATTTTCCATTTTTGATAGGATAATAGGAACAATCTATAGTATAGCATTATAACGAAAAATACCGCTCCCTTGACCCATAATAAGGTCGGGTTTATAATTCAGCGATTGAATATTGAACGTATGGATAAGCATTTTTCACCTTCGAGCGCCGATCTAACGATATTGCAACATATCGAAAAAGAACCGGATACTACTCAAGCTTCTTTAGCAGAACGCCTGGGCGTTGCTGTGGGAACAATCAACTGGCATTTAAAACGGCTGATTGAAAAAGGGTATATCAAGGTTAAGCGAGCAGAGAGAAAAAAATTACGTTATATCATCACGCCGGAAGGTATTTCTCTCAGAGCGAAATTACTTGTTGATTTTATCCAATCTTCTATGGAGATGTACCGCCTTGTTCGAGATCGCTCGAAAAAAGCAATTGTTGATTTACAGCAAGAAGGATGGAGTCAAGTGCGAATTGAAGGGGAAGGCGAAATTGCTGAAATAGTAAAACTTACATGCTTGGAGTATGGGTTATCAATTGACAATAATAGCCATTATCCAAAATTGAAGGTAGTAGGGCTTAAAATTTTTACAGAAAAAGAGGATAAATAATACCAGATGAACAGAGAAAATTTCTGGCAATCGAAACGTGTGTGTGTCACCGGTGGAGCGGGGTTTCTGGGAAGAGTGGTTGTGCGTAAATTACATGAGCGTGGGGTAAAGGATGTTTTTGTTCCACAAATTGAAGATTACAACCTGGTTGAGTTGGAGGACATCAATCGTATGCTGGCAAATGCCAAAGCAGATTTAGTTATCCATTTAGCTGCGCAAGTTGGCGGGATAGGGGCAAATAAAGAGCATCCAGCAGAATTCTTTTATAACAACTTAATCATGGGTGTCCATTTGATGCATAGGGCATGGAAAACAGGCGTAGAAAAATTTGTTGCGATTGGCACAATCTGCGCATACCCAAAATTCACACCGGTCCCTTTCAAAGAAGAGAATTTATGGGATGGTTACCCCGAATAAACAAACGCGCCTTATGGATTAGCAAAAAAAATGCTTCTAGTTCAGGCGCAATCATACCGCCAACAATATGGATATAACGCATTATTCCTTTTACCGGTAAATCTGTATGGTCCGGGCGATAATTTTAATCCGATGTCATCTCATGTG
>Ga0255413_1019_pt1 | contig 12819 bp, 14 predicted proteins | sample ANMaggSeSYBR01K5_FD_182651 | JGI IMG/M metagenome (GOLD analysis project Ga0255413, IMG submission 182651) | Sediment cell enrichment communities from methane seep in Santa Monica Basin, California, United Staets - ANME aggregate JGI... | ecosystem: Environmental > Aquatic > Marine > Cold seeps >... | reverse complement strand
TCCATTGTTTCCACCCTGTTTCATCTCAATTGCACCCAAATTGCACCGGGAAAGGCGACTTATTTAACTATACTTATGTTATATTAAAGAAGTTGAGATTCCAATCTGGAGGTGGAAAGTGCTAATTTTTTCTACTGTCACCTTTTGTCACTTTTTGTCAACTAAATAGTTAGTTATTTTTTCGGTCACAGGCTTATATATGCTGAGGCGCTAACCGAAAAGGACTACTATTTAGTAGTTCTCACAGCTAAGGGTGGCTGACAGGGGTTGAACCCGCAACATCCTGTTCCACAGACAGGGGCGGAATTGTCCACAGCGTATCACAGCGTCCATTTTGTACCTCCGATTACACAAGATACTATCACTGTATCTGGGCTAGTTTTTGGGGGTCAGGTCATTCCACAGCGATAGAGGTAGCCAGTACACATCAAAAGCTGTGATAGGATTGTTGCAACAGTGCGGGCTGCGCCAGAGCTTCTCTCATGTCGGGATGCCGGGTGACAGACAATGCATGGTCGGAAAGTTTCTTTGCGACCATGAAGAAAGAGCTGATACACAGGACGCACTACGAGACTAAAGAGTCAGTTCGGGCGGTAGTATTTGATTATATATATTGCTTCTACAATGTGAAGAGAATCCAGAAGAGACTCGGTTATATGTCTCAGAGAGAGTACTTCAGATCATTGAGAACAGGTGGATTGGCGGATGCAGCTTAGCAAATTGTCTACAAAAAGGTTGACGTCCCCATGATAGAGATCTCCGGGATTTAAACAATAACCGTCTAATACTACCTGTTTCATAATCATGCTAGTTTCCATCCCTATATTCAGGTCTCATCGGAAAAAAGCTTTCAATGAGCACAGTTTCTTCAAGTGCAACCGATCCATGTGGCTCCATAGACTCAAATACGTATGCACAACCGCTTTCTGCGATAAACTCAGTACCATCTTCCAGGAAAAATCTAATTCTTCCTTTTAATACATAGCCATTTTGTACCGCTTCATGTGTATGCAACTCAACTATCGTTCCTTCATCCTCATGAAACCGACATATCATCAAAGAATCAACAAACGAGAGTGTGGTTCTTGTCAGCCCGGGCTTTACGTTTATGGTCGTTCTTTCAGCCGCATTAGTAAATTTATTTTTCATATTCCGAACCTTCATAAATTTTATTTTTTTTCGCACAGCGCTCTTGCAGCTTTTACGATATCATCTGTATCCATGTTATATCTTTTCATTAAATCATCGGGAGTGCCGCTTCCCGGGAATTCATTAAGTCCGATGCGTATTAGTTTTGCGGGGCAGCCTTCAGCAATGATTTCGGATACTGCGCTTCCAAGTGCGCCATTTATATTATGGTCTTCATATGTAATTGCCTTGCCGCATTTTCTCAGCACCACACTAATGCCCATGACATCTAATGGTCTGATTGTATGAACTTCAACCAACGTAACTCCAATCCCTATCTTTTTTAGAATTTCAGCCGCTTTGATTGCCCTATCTGTAAGAAACCCATAGGTAAAAATAGCAACATCATTTCCATAATCATTTAAAATTCTGATCTTTCCTAATTCAAATTCCGGCACATCTTCTGTGAAAACTCTAGGTTCCCTATTATTTCCAATACGCATGTAACATGGTCCATTAACATTAGCGATTGCTTTTGTTGCCTGATATGTTTGTGTATCATCCGAGGGACAAACAATCGTAATATCGGGAATGCTTCTCAAGATACCGATGTCCTCATAAAATTGATGGGTAACGCCTTCTCTTTCTCCGCCAAGCATACCTGCATTAAACCCAACGAACTTAACATTTAAACCAGGATAGGCAACAAAAGTCCTTACTTGTTCACATGCACGCATTGTGATAAATCCGCAATATGTCGCAACAAACGGAACCTTTCCAACCGTAGCCAAACCAGCTGCAACATCGACTGCGCATTGCTCCGCGATCCCAACTTCAACATAGCATTCGGGATATTTCTCCACAAGCTCCACAATCCGTGCAGCTTTTACAGAATCCGCAGAAATAATCTGATATTTCTTATCTTTTTCGCATAGCTCCATCAAGGCTGCTGCAAAAGCTTCTCTTGTTCCTTTATAACTCATTACATGTTACCTCCCAAAAGCTCTTTTTTTGCAATTTCCCATTGCTCCGTTGTAGGAACACCTTTGTGCCAAGCGTTATTATCCTCCATATAAGACACACCTTTTCCCTTAATCGTTTTGCAGACAATTACTGATGGTTTCCCTTTTTCCTTTTTCGCAGCATCAATCGCTGCAAAAATTTGTTCATAATCGTGTCCATCTATTTCTTGTACATGCCACCTAAACGCGCGCCATTTATCCGCAATCGGATTTATTCCGCTTATTTGGTCTGTGTGTCCGCCGCTTTGGTTATTATTAAAATCGATAAATACAATCAGATTCTCGCACTTGTTGCGCACAGCTGCTAACGCCCCTTCCCAAATAACCCCTTCGTTCAATTCTCCGTCGCCGGTTATCACATATGTATACCAGCTTCCATTATCGCGTTGACGTGCAATCTCCATTCCCGTACCGATTGCCACACCATTGCCTAGTGATCCTGATGTCATATCAATGCCAACTGTCTTCTTCATACACGGATGTCCCTGCAAGATAGAATCGCATGTTCGTAATGTCGGCAACAGATCATTTGAAAAATAGTTTAACTTAGCAAGTGCAGCATATATTATAGGGCAGGCGTGGCCTTTAGATAATATAAATCTATCTCTACCAGGTTTTTTTGGGTTCTTTGAATCAATATTCATCTCTGAGAAATATAATGCTGTAACAAGATCCCCAATGCTCAATGCCGGTCCAGGATGTCCGTCTTTGGATTTGTATACCATATCAACTACATCAAAGCGTAACTCTCGTGCAATTTTTATTAATTCCTGTATATTCCTATTCATTCTTGTCAACTTCTTTTTCTATTTTAGTTTATTTACACCCATGATCTCTCTTGCTTCTTCAGGTGTTGCTATTTCAAGCCCCAGTGATCTAATTACATTGGCAATCTTCTCAACAAGTATAGCGTTCGTTTTTCCAACTTTTCTTTCCGCATAATATGGGCTGTCTTCAAACCCGACTCTTACGATAGATGCGCCCATTGCAATGGATGCCGCAAGCATTGTAAGGTCTTTCATCTTGTGTTGCATATAATACCAAACCGCTCCTTCTGTAAGCCAGCTCGCCATATATTGGAGATTTCTCGTTAACGATTCTTGAGTACCTTTAAAGCCACTGCACAATCCATAAACTAGCGGTTGCGCAAGAACACCTTCTTTTATCATTCGAAAAGCCGTATCAATCATGCCGGGCTTGAAAAGCTCTAAAACGGGTACGATTTTTTTCTCTTTGAAGCGAAATGTCCAAAACCTAATATCCGCAAGAGTATTTAAATAGCCTCTTTCACCAAGATTTACAGAGCCCATGTTTAGCGCACCTACCTCAACACCTTTTGCATTTAGCGCGACACAGCGTTGTTTTGGGGTCAAAGTAGAAATACCACCCTTTGTACATCTTACGTTTTACGTTTTCTTTACATCCTCCTTTTATTTACTTGCTCGTTAAATCGCCAAAAAATTTTTACGCGCTGCAATTTCAGCTAGTAGTATGTACCATCCCTTTAGAAAACCGTTTCGAAACAATTGTACAGGACCGTATTTGGAAAATTCAGATATACTGAGACCTTTATCCTCATATCCTTTATCAAAGTCAATAAACTTCGCCCTTAGCTCGTCAATAACTTCTTTGGGAGTTTCATGTTCTATACAATTTACGATATCTTTTTTACTGTTTATTATTTCCTCTGCAGTACTCCAATTTATCGTAATATGTGCATTACCGCCGACCAGCTGCAAGAAATGATGTGTACCGCGGGCGCCTCCGCCTAGAAGCGTATAGCCATATTTCTGCAATAGCTTATATTCTTTTCGTGCAATCGAAACTCCAGCTTGCTTTATTATTTTTTCGTCTATCTTTATACCCTTACGCTTTGCAACTTTTCCTAAATATTCATCAAAGATACCGGAAATATGGGTAATATAAATCGGCGGATTATTTCCAAACTTTTTACATGCGTTTTGATAAGCGTTACATATAGCAATTGCCTGAGCTATGGAAAAAACTTCAGTTGCACAAATAGGTATATTTTCACTAACGCAGAACTCTATAACTTCTATACCAACTTTGATAGCAGGTATTTTGGCCATATAATTCTTGCCAAGTTTTTTGTTTTCTTTTATACTCATTTTTATATGATCAAAATCTTCATCATGTCTAGGATCGTCTTGTAATGTAACATAACCTTGCTTACCATTACTCTTATTATAAATTGGCAAAAAACAATCTAAAATACGCTTTGCTGAATGTCTGTATACACGGTCGGCAAGTTCATCATAGTCTTTTATTTTAAATATATCTTCATCTATTAACGAATGTATATATTCCTTTTCTGATAATATAAGTTTAGAACAATATGCTGGATTCGTAGTGCAATTAACGGCACCAAATTTAATGGCTAAATTCACCGCATCAAGTGTTGGGTTGTTTATCCAAAATCTTGTGTTCGTTCTCTCATTTAACCTTATAAAATAATCGCCCGATGTTGTCATAATCGCCCTCCAATTAATATATAGCTATTATCCTTATGATATAACAATAATATTATGTGTTTTTTCAATGATTTTTCAATTATGTGTTACCACTTTTTTGATTACTGGACGACAAATATTTTTCGTAGTTTTTAATCATTTGATTTTGGTGATCGCTCATAGCAGCACGGGCTTCTTCTACATTCCCGGATTTAATGCTTTCGATTATTGCATAGTGCGCTGGTAAAATATCGGTTTGAGGATCGAGATGATTTATTATTTTCCTTATGTACCGTTGCAGCAAATCACGAATAGAGTCCAATAGGATAACCAATAAAGGATTGCCCGTCATTTTTCCCAGAAAACGATGGAAATCTAGATCGCATTCAATTAACACATCAAAATTACTATTCGCGCTTTTCATTCTATCCCATATTTTAAATAAAGAATCAATATCCTCTTTCGTTGCCATTTTAGCGGCCAAACCTGCAATTTCTATTTCCAAAATAGAACGAACTTGTTGAATATGAGGAAGGGAAATGGTGTTTTCGCCATTTGCTCGAATGAGAAGACTCAACGGCTCTGTCAGTTGTTCACTCGTTAAGTGTTTCACTATCGTCCCAACTCCATGTTGGGTTTCTAACAACCCCTTGGTTACGAGAATTCTCACTGCTTCACGAACAACCGTGCGGCTAACTCCAAGCTGTTCTGCCAATTCTCGCTGCGGGGGTAATTTTGTATTGGGAAGGATTTTTTTTGTCAAAATTAATTCTTCCAGCTGATTCATCACGCGTGTAACGAGACCATCCTTTGAACCAACTATTTGATAATTAATGTTATTTTCCATAAAGATATTTCCTAACCAAACAAATATTATAGACTCTTCCTTTTTACTCTTCTTCGTGTGATCATGTTTCCTTTATAAACTTTCAGGTGAAATAAAAAAATTACAAATTGTCGACATTTCTGATTGTCTATAAATATTTTATTTATGTAATAATAGAATTTACAACACCATTTAGCAACCCAAAATCTGACCATGAGGTTGGGCCAGAGCCAATTCTTGCAATAACCAAATCCAATGAGGGAATGATGTAGCATTTATTTGTACGATAGCCCCTTAACGCATATGTATCTTTCGGCATTCCCGGCCACATGGTGCCAGCAGTATTCACCCACCATGTGTAACCATAGTTTCTATTCATGGTTTGTGATGATTTTGTTGACATATCGACCCACCCCGAAGGCACAATTTGATCATCAGCCCACTTTCCATCACGCAACATTAAATATCCAAATCGAGCTAATTCTCGAGCCGACACATGAATACCGCGATGCGCATTGGTATGCGGTCCAATGAAACCCCCTCCACCTTGAATATCCCAGCTTAAATGTTCAATCCCAATTGGTTGAAAAACTCGATCGTCCATGAATTCGCTGATCTCTTTGCCAGTGATATTCAGGAACGAAAGCGCCAAATGCATAATGGCTGGATCACTATAATCCCACACGGTTCCTGGTTCAGCAGCAAGTTTATCGATCATTTTTCCATACCGATTCGTGCATTTACCCAATGCATACTCAAATGGACCGTGATTTGTACTCGTTGGTGAACAAATAACTCCTTTTTTCTCCCCAGCTATACCAGATGTCATTGTTAGCAAGTGTCGAATGGTTATTTGTTCTTTCATTGGATCCGTGAGCGGATGACCAGCAGGGATAAAATCATATACAGGACTATCCAAAGTAACTTTTTTATTTTCCCTACAATCATCCAACAACATTCCCCAAGCAGTACCTGTAAACGATTTTGTTCCAGACCAAATATCAAACCTTGATGGTACCTGCATATTAAAAGTATAAAATTCTCGTACTAGATAGCCATTCCTAATAATCACAATCGACCAAGAATCACCACCAAAAATTAATTCCTGAATATTCTGAAGTAAATGCAATTTTTCGGGATCCATTCCAGCGATAGATCGCACATCTTCATCACGAAGGAGATACCGCCATCCCCCTTCTGATTCTGGTGGTGGAAAATACGTTGTATGTTCTTTGATATCAGCCATCATTCCTCTAAATTTACTCTTAATATCGTTTCTTATTTTTACATTCTATAATCAAATCTCTGAAAAATGATTTTTTTAAAGTTTACCAATAGCAGCTTGTTCAAAACCTATATTTTTCGCAAATTTTACTTCACCGAAGTAATTTTTACTTCCAGCCTGTCCACCCTTGATATTTTTGCATTAGTTCTTTGGTTTCGCCTGGAATATCAATCCAGGTTCCAGTTGTCTGGTCGACGGCCGCTGAAGTAGTGACTTTTAATATATTTTCCGAATCTGATCTATAAAGATACATAGCAATCAGATACTTTTCAAAATCAGGGTCTTCGGATAATAGAAATTGATCAAAGTTAATCTTTGAGTTCCATTTATTTTCCAGGGCTTAGGCTTACTAGAAGCCTAAGCCCTGGGTTTTTATATTTCTGAATGCATTGTTTCCTTATTGGTGTTTAGAAAATTTATTTCCACCAAGGAGGAGTTGAGTCAATATCAGCGAGATCCATAGACACTGTCCATTCAGGATAACCATCAATGGTATCAATGGTGATAGGATATGGTGCTACATAAAAGCTTGGAACATATTGCTTCACACCAATTACTTCAACATTGGTAAGAACATCGTCATCACGCCCTTCAATGGCTGCGATTAGGTTTTCCATCGCAACCTTGCCCATAATTTGCGGCCATTGCGCGCTACTATATGCGTAAGTTCCGCCGTTAGATTCTTTCATATACTCCAATGCCAACGGATCTCCGTCATTGGCAGCTAAGAAAATTTGGTCTTCTTTGCCAGCCGCCAGGATTGCTTGATAGGCACCTTCGCAACCCGGATCATTTACGCAGTAGACAGCATCAAGATCTGGCACTCTTTGAATGAAATCCTGCATATTCTCTAAACCTGCGGGAACACCCACTGCTTCAGCATATGCAACAATTTCAATTCCCGGATAATGCTTTAACACATTAAAGACACCATTTTCTCGTTCATATGCAGCTGAAATTGTGCGGTAACCCATTGTGGCGACTTTCCCTTCGCCCTTCAAACGCCAAGCGATATATTCGCCCGCCATCTCGCCAGCGCGGAAATTATCAGCACCTACATAACTTACTGTTAATCCTTCCGCTTCAGGAATATTGGCAACACCACCATCTTGCATTACTACCGGAATACCTGCTTCTTTAGCCAATTCTAAAGCTGGAATGATCGCTTTATCATCAATTGCTGAACAAATAATTCCCACAACACCTTGTTGAATCATGGTGCGGAAAGAATTAATTTGCTCTGCCGCATCAAAATGTGCATCATAGAGAACCGCTGTGTATCCATTTTCTTCAGCAGTTTCGATGTTTGCTTTTTGTTGAGCAACAACAACCGGAATCTCGGTTGTATCATACGATAGGGCAATTACACCCTTTGATTCTGATGCCTTGGCTTCATCAAGAGCATTCTGGGCATCATCGTCTAGCACATAATCTTCTCCTGCTACTGATCCTTCGGCAGCAGCTTCTTCTGAGGAAGCAGCTTCTTCTGAGGAAGCATCCTCTTCAACCGCAGCAGAAGGCCCTGAAGGTTGGCAAGCAGCAACTAACAGAACTAACAACATCAATATCGTTGCAATTGCAAAATGTTTATTCTTTTTCATTTTTTCTCTCCGAATTAAATATTTATCGTTCTTGATTAATAAATGTGATTTCCATTGTAATTTAATATAAATTTACCTCCTTCGATACAACCTGTTTATGGAATTATTCTTTTCGTACCCCACTGATAGTGACGGCAATTAATACAATTACACCCTTGACCACATACTGCATATAAGGATCAATATTCATCAACGCTTGTCCGTTATTTACAACACCTATCAGAATTGTTCCAATAAGCACACCCACCATCGTTCCACTTCCCCCGAACAACGCCACACCGCCCATAATCGCTCCAGTTATTGAGTTAAACTGGAATGAGTCTCCTGCCGCAGGTTGTGCAGATGCAAGCAGTGCTGTAAAGATTACGCCGGCAATGCCAACGCAAATTCCAGATATCATATAGATTATTATTCGGTATTTTTTTACATTTATCCCAGCCAAACGAGTCGCTTCTTCATTACCACCCATTGCATAAACAATTCTGCCAAAAGGTGTAAATTCCGAAATCCAAACCGCAATTCCAAAAACCACAAGCATAATAATCACTGAGAATGGTATTGGTCCAATAAAACCATTGCCAATAAAAATAAAACTTTTTGGCAGACCAAAAATTGGCTGTCCTTGTGTGTACACCAACGCCAATCCTCTCGCGATCGACATCATTGCTAAGGTTGCAATAAATGGCGCCATTTTTAAGTAGACAATGTTGATCCCATTTATTAAACCTATAAGCGCTCCAAGCGCAATACCGCTTGATATTCCCAATACAAACGAGAGGGGTGTTCCGCCACCCTCAATAATGATTGTCGCGACAGGAATTCCTACTAATGCAATACCCGCACCAACAGACAGATCAATCCCTTGAGAAATAATCACAAACGCCATACCGAAAGCGACTATGGCGGTTATTGAGACCTGTTGGAAAATATTTAAAATATTTTGTGTGGTTAAAAAATATGGAGTTAGTAAAGAAATTATGAATGAAACCACAAAAAGAACAAGCAACAAGGTGATTTCATAGAAATACTTATGGTATGTAAATCCTTTTAAGAAACTAAAAACTGATTTTTTTTCTCTAGAATTATTTTTCACATTAACTTTCTTCTTTCCTCATTCTTCAATTTATTCTTAGTTATGCGCTAACCTCAGCCTGTAAAAATGAATCGGAGGGAACATTTGAAACCTCTTTGATAATCTGACCTCGTTTCATAATCAGCACACGATTGCAAATATGGACCAAGTCGTTTAACTCAGAGGAAACAAGAACCACTGCGAGACCTTTTTGCGTTAGATCAAGGATCAGGTTTAATATTTCCTTTTTTGCTCCCACATCAATCCCTTTTGTTGGTTCATCCAGAAAGAGAATCTTCGTGCCACTTTGCAACCACTTTGCTAGAATAACTTTTTGTTGATTTCCTCCACTCAAATTTATAATTCTCTGCATGATCGAGGTAGCTGAAATTCGGAGCATTTGAATAAAGTTTTTAGCAATTCCTTCTTCCTTCTTGAAGTTGATTTTCATGGGGTTTGAGATTGCTGAAAGGTTTGGTAACGTGATATTTCGAGCTATCGAGAATTGAGGGACTATGCCTTGATAGCGTTCTTCCGTTAGCAAACCCATTCCAAGTTTGACGGCATCGGAAGGTGAGTTTATGAAAACATCCTTACCATGAATTTTCACGATGCCGCTTTTTTTCCTGTCTGCCCCGAATATTGTTCTTACCAATTCCGTTCTTCCAGATCCGAGCAGCCCTGCGATGCCTACAATTTCCCCTTTTTTTGACCAAAAAACATATATCTTGCACACGGGGACCATTATTAAGGTTTTCCACTTCAAGCACTACTTTGCCAACATTCTCATTTGAAGAAAAATTCTTGTTTGCCTGGTTGTATCCCAACATGTACTCAATAATATTGCTTTCATCTAGTTCATTGATATTCCCAGTTTTAACATTTTTTCCATTCCGTAATATTGTGACCTCGTCAGCAATTTCAAATATTTCATCCAGATAGTGTGAAATATAAATAATTGAGTGACCGTTCTGAGTTAATTTTCTAATTATTCGAAACAATTTTTGAATTTCTGACTTATCCAGAGAAGCAGTTGGTTCATCCATTACCAGGATTCGCGATTTCCTTTGCAATGCGCGCGCAATCATAATGAGCTGTTGTTCAGCGACACCCAGACCACGGGTTTTGCGTTTGACATTCAGATCAACGCCCATTTCTTCAAGAATTTGTTCTGCACGGGAATACATATAATTAAAATCAACATTGTTTAGTGGTTTTTTTGAGGGGATATCACCCAAAAATATATTCTCAGCAACACTTACATCAGGAATTGTAAACATTTCCTGATAAATACAAGCCAAGCCTAGGCTTAGTGCATCTGCCGTTGATTTTATTTCCACTTCCTGGTTATCAATACGAATTTTTCCGCTATCCATAGGGAAAGAACCCATAAGAACGTTTATTAGGGTTGATTTACCTGCCCCATTTTGACCCAAAAGTGCATGAACCGATTGCTTTTTCAGAAAAAAAGAAACATTATCCAATGCCTGGACACCAGGAAAATGTTTATAAACATTTTCTATTTGTAAATCAAAATTCGTGATTTTCGACATTTCAAAATTCCCGATTATTTTTTGATTAGGATGAAGCTTCTTCTTTTTGACCATTTCGCGCAGCTGATTTAATCGGCCCAAGCAATTCTTCGGACGTGTACGCCGGGATAAAAACTGTGGCCAACTTCATGGTTTCATCACTTTTATTTACCAATTTATGTTCTTCTCCCGCCCTTACCCAAAGTGCCATATCCGATTTGACAGGAATTTCCTTTTCATCACAAACCACGACGCCAAAACCAGAGAGAATCAGGATTAATTCGGGGCGATTATGCCCATGGTAATCTGTTTGGCTATGGGGATATAAGATTGCGTGGCTAAAGGTTATTTCTTCGCAATTTCTTACATCTGGAGCTAACATGATCTTTATTTTTCTTTTATATGGCGCAGAGATCATTTCACCCAGCTCTTCCCAGCACTTAATTATTTCCATTTGTAACTACCTTTTGAATTATGAAAAAATATGTTTTTTTGTGACCTTTTATATTTCGTAAAATAATTTCAGCTTTACTTTAGTCCTATGTGGTATGTAGTCATACCTCATACCTAAAGAATATCAATAAAAGAATATATTGTCAAGCACAATTCTTGATTGGAGAGTACCTTTTCTTTTCCGTTTAAAAAAATGATTTCCGGAAATCACCCCCATAAGAGCAAAGTTTTCAATTAACACTTTTTCAACATTGATACCAGATAGTTTTGCGGCTTTCTTATTATTACCACCAATAAAATTAAATTGACGCATAAAGCGAGTCTTTGATAATGCAATAGAACTGATTATTACCATTATTAAAAGAAATCTTACAGGCATTTGAATACCGAAAAAAGTCTTTTGGCCCAAAACCACCTTCTAGCTTAAGGAATAAATCAATTTGAAGTTTAGCAAATCCTACAGGAACAGGGATGTTTGGTTCAATGGTATTTGAAAGATCAATTATCTTTTTGCCTTTTATATTGATTTCCTTCATCTTGACCCCCTTGTTGTATTAATCAGATTTGACCTATAGCATCCCAAGTTGATATCTCTACATCTGGGACTTCAATTATTGTTATGACACTAAATGTCAAAACAGTGCAACCTTCTTCCAAATGACCACCAAGAACTTCATCGATATCCGAGAGCGTAATATTAGCATGAATTCTATCATTCATTATTAATCCTTGAATACAAACAATATCTAAGGCTTTTTCTCCTTCAGTGTATTCATTTTCAATTGGAAAGGTAATTGTCTTAACTACATGAAAATGGTATTTGCTTACTGAACCTACGCCTGAAACAATCAATGCAGATTTAATGTTCTTCTCATGGGCAATTGAACTAAGTGAAGCTAAAATATCGTCGCCCGTCCCAAGTCGTACAAGAATCACACGCCCAGCTTTAGTTTCTTCAACAATCAACGCGTTGCCTCCTTTTTTATCTAATCTCTATCTTCTAATATGCAGACGATTTCACTTGGATTAGCCATCTCATTGTTTTTTTTAATATTTCCTTCAAATACCCCCTTTTTGCAGATTCAACTTGCAAATTTACTTTTTCTGTTTCTATTTCAAATAATACATCACCTTTCCCTACATAATCACCCACTTGTTTAAATCAGCCTGTAATTTATATTTCCTCATTTGATGTCTCACCAAATTGGGGTAGAAAAACGATCTTTGTTAAACGCCAGTTAATGAGAAAGTTTAAAAAACCTAATTACTTTGTGTCACCAAAAACAAGGTCTGGTAAACGAACGATTTCTCTTGGCGAAAACACGATCCAGAAACTTCAAGAACACTATCAGGTACAACTAATTCACAAAGAGAAGATCAACACGAAATGGCAGGAGAATAACCTGATTTTTCCCTCCGCGGTTGGAAC
>Ga0255413_1013_pt1 | contig 12835 bp, 13 predicted proteins | sample ANMaggSeSYBR01K5_FD_182651 | JGI IMG/M metagenome (GOLD analysis project Ga0255413, IMG submission 182651) | Sediment cell enrichment communities from methane seep in Santa Monica Basin, California, United Staets - ANME aggregate JGI... | ecosystem: Environmental > Aquatic > Marine > Cold seeps >... | reverse complement strand
AAAAGCTGTGCCTGAAACAGCAGCGCCGGCCGGCGGTGAGCCTGCCGCAGGGAAGATGAAACTCCCTAAATGGATGCTGCCCGTGGGCTTGATCGCTGTCGGCCTAACTACAGCCGCGCTGATCCTGCTGGTTTTGTTCAAGCCCTCCTCACAACCACAAACAGTCAGGGATGAACCTCAGCAGGAAGAAGCACAAGCTGATGCCGATTCACTGGATTTTCTCGCGGGGACATGGAGAGGATATGCTGATAACGATGGGGGGGGTGGCTTTGAAATCACTTTCAGATTCGATCAGGGCTGCCAGCTTAATAAGGTATGCGGCTCTTTTGATATCCCGGCTTTTGAATGCTCGGGGGATGTCGCCATTATCAGTGTTCCTAAAAATAAATTCGCCTCTGGAAATAAATTCGAGTTTCGTGTTTCCAGCTGTTCATCTGGATGCGGCAGCGGGAGTACACCTGAAGAGTGGCTGAGATATATTAATTCAAAAAAACTGGAATACTATTCCAGTGGTGACTACGGCGTATCGCAGGGAACGCTTTACAAACAGTAAATACCGGTAACTCGAAAAAATAAGGAGTAAATCATGAAATGCTCAAATTGCGGAAAGGAAGTGCCCGAAAGTGCCAATGTGTGCGGCTACTGCGGGACGCGGTTAAAAAAAGCGGAAGTGGTAAAGCCGGCAGCTGAAACCCCAAAACCGGCTCCCCAAAAAGCTGTGCCTGAAACAGCAGCGCCGGCCGGCGGTGAGCCTGCCGCAGGGAAGATGAAACTCCCTAAATGGATGCTGCCCGTGGGCTTGATCGCTGTCGGCCTAACTACAGCCGCGCTGATCCTGCTGGTTTTGTTCAAGCCCTCCTCACAACCACAAACAGTCAGGGATGAACCTCAGCAGGAAGAAGCGCCGGTCGTCAAAGAAATGGAGCTTTTGGCGGGCACCTGGAAAGGTACTGCCGAGAATAAGATGGATGGTTCTACTTTCGAGGTCACCTTCTATTTCCCGGATGACTGCGAGCTGCTTAGCTACTGCGGGAGCATCAATATCCCAGAATTCAACCTGTCAAGCGAAGTAATGATCACTTCAATCATTAATGACGACTATGAATTCTTTGTCTGGGTGAACGAAGACCTACCTGAAGATGAAGTGCCTTTTGAGTATCTCAAGTATATCAATCCCAACCAGCTGAAGTTTTTTTCAGAAAGCGATGACTGGGATGAACAGGGAACGCTTTACAAACAGTAAATTCAAATAACGAGAAAAGATCAGTAAATTCTATATATCAACAGAAATACTTAATGCCTTAGTGAGGGTATCATGAAATGTCTGAATTGCAGTGCTGAAATACCGGACGATGCCGCTTTCTGCGGTGAATGTGGAAAGCCAATTACAAAGGAAAAAAGCGCCAAACGATGCCCTGACTGCGGGTCTGAAATACCTTCAGGCGCTCGCGTTTGCAGCAAATGCGGTTTTAAATTTCCCTCAAAATCAAAAGGGAAGGAAGTGAAACGCGAGAGCCAGGGGAAAAAAGAAAAGCCTTCAAAGAAAACTGCTGGTCAAAAACCGGGTCCAAAACCCGAATCTGCCGGCCTCCCGAAATGGATTTTGCCAGCAGCTGCCGCGCTGGTCGCGCTTTTATCAATCGCGGCATTTTTTTTCTTCGCTTCACAAGATACAGGTGAACCAGTTTTTGTACCCTGGCACTGTGAGGAAGAGCATGTAAGTGCGGGAAGTGAGATCGCCGTATATTATTATTGGACTGCTGTGGAAAAAGAGCAGATTGGCGATTATTTCTCTGCCGTGGAATATCAGGTTACCGTTAATGATGTTCCGGCCTCAATAAAAGCGGACGGTTTCGGAGAGATTGAACAGGATGAGGAAGGTTTTTTCAAGCAGATGTACTGGATGAACCTCGGCAATCTGGATCCCGGGGAGTATCAGATCAACACATTTGTGGATATCAAAGAGCCGGTTTTTGACGGATGGGACTGGTTTGGACCGGATACGGAAATGCCAGTATTTAACCGCAGCTGTACGGTCATCGTTGCTGATATGGCACAATAAAAAGGGGGAGATCGCGCATCCCTGCGGGTGTGCTACGCGATCGCTCTGCTCGCGAAGATAATTTATCAGTCATCCTGAACGAAGTGAAGGATCTCGGCTGGCACTTTGATACCTTGGCCGGGATTCTCATCCCTTCGGGTGTGCTTCGCGATCCTCCCTCTGGTCGTCAGAATGACATATTTATGTAGACATGACGGTATGCGTCGCTCTGCTCGTGATGACATGAACAAGGAAAAAAACGGGCGGGCTTTGAGCCCGCCCGTTTGCTTTAATACTTACCTTATTTATAACGTATTTATATTCTTCTCCCCGTTGCCAAAGTAATAGGTCTTGTAGATGTAGACATCCGCGAGTGGCGCGTTGACATGGATGCCGTTGCCGTTGTTGGCCTGGAAGGAACCGTATTTAATTGTCACCAGCTTGTCCGTTCCAGCGTCGATATAAATGCCGTCGTTATCAGACCCAGACCCGGGGTCAAATCCGTTGGCGAAACTGTTGACTTTATAAACATATACCGTTTCGGTATCGGATACCAGCTTAACCCCGCTGTAGCCGTTGGAGCGAACGGTGGAATACTTGAGCGTGATCTTGTTTGCCCCAGAATGCGCATCAATACCTGCCTCCCCGTTATTCGCAGCCAGCGTTCCCTCAATAATGATATACCCATCGGTTTCTACCAACAGGCCGACGTTGTCATTATCCTTGAATTCATTACTGCCTCTGACAATAATGTATAACCCGGTCGAGGTTGTTTCCAGCGAGGCGCCGTGTATGCTGTTATGGTTGGCTACCAGCGAGGTGGCGCTGATGCTGCCATCTGAATAGACTGTGATGCCGTTCGCGTCGTTATGGTTGGCGGTAACTTTAGAGAGTGTCACTCTCTGCGGCGTGACCGCTCCACCGTTGTAGATATGCACACCATCTGCGCCATTGTCACCTGCCTCGAGGCCATATTTGTTCTTGACAGTCACCGCGCCATAGCTGACGATGTATAACCCGCTGCCGTCATTATTGGTTATGAAGTATTTTTTGTTCGTCGTCTGGTAGATGACCGACCCGGTGCCGTAGTCGTTCTTCACATAAATGCCGTACGCTGTGTTATCATACGCGCCGGAGTTGGTGATAGAAACCTTGCCGGCTGATTCAATATAAAGGCCGCTCACGTTATTGCCGAAATAGTTCGACGTCCAGTTTCTGGTGGTGGTGGTACGGACTCCCAAATTGTGACAAACCTGGCTGAAAACGGCACCTACACGGTCGTCGTCAGAGCTTATAATCCGGACGACTGGGAAGCCCGGGGGAACTACTGGTTCTCTCTGGATGACGCTTCATATACCAACCTGCAGGCCCCAACGGTAATCCACGGCGCGTATCTGGTCAATGATACCGGCATCTACGGTGTGACCATCCTATCACAGGCGCCCAGCGATGCCATGTGGGGCAACTACTTCGATCGGAACACCGGTACTGGGCTTTTGATTAAATCAAACGGCACGATCTACCTGAAATCCATCAGCGCCTCGGACAACTATGATTACGGCTTGCTGCTGGACAACTCGACCTCAACCAAATCGGTCACCGTGACGAACACCCGCCGGGATGATTTCAACAGCTCATTTGACAACAACGGCAATGATATCGGAGGTGCCAATAAGGAGGACGGCATCTTCATCCGCACAAAAGGCAGCATTACGCTTAACAATGTCGACGCTTGGGGGAACGGCGAAGACGGCGCGGACCTGGATAACTGCCTGTATAGTGGGGGCTTATGCCAGGGCTTCGGCAGCATCAGCGTCCTGGCAAGTTCCAACCCCGGCAATGCTTTCGGCTGGAACGAAAACTACGGCCTGCAGGCATATTCGCACGGCTCGTTCAAACTGGTCAATACCTACGCCGCTGATAACGGTAACGCAGGCGTCTACCTGCAAAACAACTATAGCGGGAGCATCGGCTATGTCAGAGTCTATACCGTAGGCAGGGACGGCTGGAACACCTTCGAAAGAAACGGTGTGCAGGGCTTGTTTGCAAGGTCCAACGGCACTATTTCCCTGAGCAAAGTCAACTGCCGGCAAAACAATAATGATGGCGCTTACCTTAATAATAGCGGCAGCCCAAATGCGCCCACGATCAGCATATACATGGGTGATTTTAGCGATAACCAACTGGCCGGACTGAGGGCCTCTTCCAAAGGCAGCATCACATACCTTTACGGAGGCGCCTGGAGTAACGGCGAATACGGCGCATACCTGTACAACGCTGGGGTTGGAGGAACAGGGAACGTGACCGTCGCGGGTTCCAGCAGCAATAGCATGTGGCTCAGCAACAACGGTTGGGGCGGTTCTGGTCAAGAAACAGGACTGTACGCTCAATCAAACGGTAACATCACACTCAGATACATTACCGCACACGAAAACGACGACTACGGAGTCTATCTTTATAACTCCAGCTCCCCGCTCACCAAAACGGTGTATGTCAAGGGGGCCGACCTGTGGAATAACGGGAGTACCGGCCTGCACGTCCATTCAAGCGGCAGTATCTCTGTCTACGGCATCAACAGCCGTGAGAACAGCGGCGGCGATGGTGCTTACCTGAACAACTCAGGCGGCAGCGGAAACGTGACCGTGACCACCACCAGCGGCTGGTCCTCCAATGACTTCTGGAACAACGGCTACACGGGTCTGACTATCTTATCCGCCGGTACTGTCTACCTGAAGAACATCCAATCGAGCGAAAACACCTCAGGGAACGGTATTTATGTCGACAACACTTTCGGCAGCGGGATGGTCACCGTATCGAACACCGGAGGCCGTTACTGGCTGAATGAGAACGGAACAGACGGCCTGCACATTGAAAGCAAAGGGAAGGTGTACATCTACAACCAGTATCAGCTGCAGGCATACGAGAACGGCAGTGACGGCATCTACATTGACAACTCCACCGCCCCCATCCCGAGCTACGTGAAACTCTACCGGGTGGACGCCGGCCACAACAGCAGCGGCTCCGGCATCGATGTTCATGCATCCGGCTACATTTACGCTTATTCGCTCACCGCTGGCAACAATAGTTCCGGATATGGCGCCAGACTTGTTTCGGATGACGGGAACGTCACCGTCACCGGCAGCAACTCTTTCTGGAGCAACGGGTGGGACGGCCTTAAAATAATCGGCCAGGATGCCATTTCAATCTACAATGTGTACTCAGGCCACAACGGACAAGCTGGAATTCTCGCGGATACCGACACGGGTAAGATCACACTCAAATACGCGACAGCCGACCACAACCAGTATAACGGCTTTGATCTCGACTCAAACGGAGACTTCTACCTGTACAAGGTGGTTGGCCATTCCAACGGGCTGGCAGATCCGGTTGATGATTCCCTGGATAACGGCCTGTACATCAATACGGGTGGAGAAAACTACATCAGTATCATATACAGCAGCTTCATGACCAACTGGAACGGCAACGGCATTGAGATCGTTTACAGTTCGGGCTTCTGGTATCGCTTGTGCCATACCAGCTACCTGGGTAACGGAGATACGAACCTGTACATCCACTGAACGGCGAATGGCGGGCGGGCGCGAACTCATGCGCCGGCCTCCGCCAGACCGTCAATAATAATCACTGGGGCGGGTAAAATGCTCGCCCCAGTTTCTTTTTGTCTGTCATTGCGAATCTCGCCAAGCGAGATGTGGTCGAAGTACACTTTAGGAAAAGTGCAATGAGATGCAGAGCCAGAGGTCACGTCATGTGACCATCTGGCGTGGTGCAATCTCCCCCTCTATGTGCTTGTCATTGCGAGAAGTGCGCAGCACGACGAAGCAATCCCCTTCTCCTATGAACGTAGAAACTTAATCGTTTACTTCTTCTTTTGATACAGCATCACACATAGAAGGAGATCACTTCGCTGCGCTCGTGATGACAACGAGATAGGCGTCATTGCGAGACTTATAACTATCCGAGCGATTTGATCGCATCATCAACCCCGTCCATGAGGGACTGCAGGGCGTCGGCGTCAGTGCTGTCGGAGGACATGACCTTTTTCCAAAGAGCGAAAACCATTGACTCAGTATTAACACCAACCTTTTGATATTCATATTTGCGAATATCATCCAAAGGAGGGGCTGGATCATGCGCTTCAATAACAGAAAGTACATCAGAACGGTCCTGAATTTGTTTTTTACCTTCAAGATCCCAAACAACACCATTAGAATCACAGCCTGATATTTCAATACCAGCAGACTCTAATTCATTATGTAATTTATCTACATTAATCATGCTAATATCCTTCCTGAAGCACCCATTTTATTAGTACCAGCAAAACCATAAAAAGTAATATTTCCAGCAGTTGCATATTCTGTCAAAGTAAGATAGTGATATCCAATCCCGGGGAATTTATTGTAAACAGCGCTGGGACTTTCACAGCGACCAAGAGAATTATAAACATAGCCAGAAATAGATGAATCATTGGCATTGGCGGCATCAAGCGCGATTCCGACAAGACCGTCAACAATTGCAGCAGCGTTGCGGAGACGTCCAATGACGTGAAGATAAACAGGGTTTTCACTGACACCAATAACAAATTGAACCCGATTATCAGTGTCGTTATTCCAGGCGCGCCAAGCAGCGACATTATAGGTCCAAGTGGCGGTCGTATCAGACTTGAAAAAAGTACGCTGGATGCGATTATAAAAGTTCCATGTGAAACGTTTTAATAATGTATCAGATGTTTCTCCTGCGGCTGATGTTCTGACTGTGCCTAAGTAACGGTATTCAAGAGCACCAGTTTTGCAGAGAACGCCGTCCTGGCGGATAAGAGCAGTGGCACGCAAAGTATCATTTGTCCAAAGCGTGTACGCAAGGGTAAGAGTACCAGCATTATCGTAAACCCAGACATCGATATTTTTTTCATCAGCGACACCGGAAATATCGAGGCTGAGTTCTGAGAATGAATATAAGCGCCATCCATAATCTTTAACATATAGGGAGATACGATTTCCAAGGTAAGGTGTGAAATAAACATTTGCAGAACCAGAAACATCTGAATCAGGAACCGGAACACCAGTACTTAAGGTGAGTCGACCATTGCAAATCTGTGGATCAGTGAAATAAAGTAAATTAGAAACAAAGCCGGCATGCTCAGAACGAACACTATCTTTGACAATCGCTGAGCTATCCCAATAGAAACGACCAATAAGGCGCTGATTGGCGGCTTCTGTGTTTGATGTATTGACCGTAAGTGTAAAAGTGGTGCTGGAATCAGTGCGGTTAGCAAAAATATAATAAGCGGCTGCCGCGCCGGCAGGCACTTCCCCAGCATCCAAATCCACATTTGCGACAGCCTGGCACAAATAACCATCGATAAGAAGTGAGACCGGGGCACTGGCGGATGCGGGAACTCTTATTTTGGTAGTGTCAAGGCGTTCAACTTCCAGACGGCTTTCGTATCTTTCAAGCAAAGCACCAAGGGCAACGGAATCATCGGAATCTTTTCCGAGATGAACCGAATCAGCACGCAGATTGTTGTAGTGACTGGCGAGCGTGGCATCACCGGCGGAAACATTTTCACTTTCAGGGTAGGTCATGATTACATCCTTTCATAAAAAAATTGTTTCCCCGCCCACCAAGCGCCTTGATGGCGCTGGAGTGCAAGGGGATTGCCGCGCAACTGCGCTGCTCGCAATGACAGATTATGCGGGGGATCGATACGTCGCTTCGCTTCTCGCGATGACAGTTATTCATCTCCACACCGAAGTCTCCCAGGTGAAAGCATCGTCGGCCGGTGTGTCAGCCTGCCAAAGAGAGCCAAAGAACAAATCACTGTTGATGGGTGGATGATAGGTGGTCAGGTTGGCAAACTTCAAGGATATATAACTGGCTTCAACCAGGTGTAATTCGGTGGCGGTATGGCCAACCTGCCCAAGACCAAGGTAAGTACCCATGAAAGTTCCAATGGCGATATCCTCTGTTTGCTCTAAATAATCAAGCAGCATGTTATACATTGTTTCTCTGTCATCTGTGTGATCTGTGCCGTCCGGGTTCCGCAGATCATCAGCAAGCAGAACGGTAGCAAACAAATACATCTGAATCTCGTCCTCTTCATCAAGTGATCGCTGTATAGATATAGCAGGACCATTCTTAGAGGGGTCGGGGGCTAACACAAAACCGTATGGGCCGCCATCATTCACTAAGTCATGTATAAGAATTAAACCGCAGTCAGTACCGATTTCAGCCATAATTCACCAGGGGGGATTTTGAGATGAGTAAGTATAAGTTTGATAAGGGTTCCAGGGTTTAATGGAATCAGGTTTAAGAACCGCATTTAAATAAGGATAGTGATAGGGTTTTTTATATCTGCGGGGAAAATAATAATCGAAATCGCGGAAGCCAAGCCTTTTAAAAAAGTTCTCTCTCCACCATTGAGTACCGGTAAGATCGGCTTCAATATTTTGATAGTGTTGAATTGTATTAAATGTGCGCCAAATAAAAAAATTATCGTAAAAAGTAGATCGTTTAAAAAAGCCAACCCAATCATCCCGCATTTTTCTGAGGACTTCACCGATTGATAGTTCTGCGCCATAGGTAAGATGTGCTTCTGTGATCTGTTCGGTCATGTACCATGAATATGGTTTATAACTGGGGTCGAGATGAAATTTCAGGAATCCAATATTTGGATTAATGGTATCTGATAACAAATTGAGATCAGTACCGAAAAAATCCAGATCGGAAATTGGATAACCTTGTTCGGAAACGTCTTTCAAATAACAGTCACAATTTATATGAAATCCGGGCCAGACCCCCGCCGACATCCAGGTATCATAACCGTAAACTCTGCCTCTAAGCGAATCACAGATCGGGCAGTTTTCGCCCCTGGTGACCCACATTAACATAGATGTTAATTTGGGCATAAATGGATTAGGCATAGATCAAACGTCCCATTTGTCCAAAGGCCAGTAATTATCAGGAAAGAGCGGCAGGGTAGTTTCCTGCTTGATCTCAGCGAGGAATTCAAAGAAGCGCAAATATTGCTTTGAGCCCCATGTCATAAGAGCACCCATTTCCCCGGGACGGCCGCCCCATTGTTCATTAAGACCAGATGCGCGCATCATAGCAGCCTGGCCGGAAGCACCAACAATAAGAATGTCCTCATGGTCGTCGCGGACGGTGGTAGCGGTTGCGCTGTCCAGGTCGGTGATAGTTTGCTTACCGGCAAACTTAACATAAATCTTTTCATCAACCTGGGGAATATCATTTCCGAAAAAATAAAGCGTTGGTGAGCCGTCCATTTGCAAAAGAGAAAAATCTTCCCGATTATAAATAAATGGGTCGGTGAGCGTGGAATCGTAGGGATGAACAAGTTGAATGATCGCGATCAAGTTTGCAGCCAAAAGAGTTTGAACCCGGCCGGCTGTGCTGACGGTGTGGGTGTGGGTTTTGATGTTGGGTGTGGCGCGGGTATATTCGTTGAGAACCTTCCTGAGTGCCTCATCAATGATGGCATCGGAATATTTTCCCTTGGTGTCGTCAAGTGAATTAGTGATACGTGTTCGATAAGCTGCTAATGCTGACATAGGTCACCTATTGATATAAACAAAGTTTCTACATTCAAACGCGCAGGAGATCGCAACGTCGCAATTATTAATGACTTTGTAACTCTCTACTGGAGAATTGCGAGCCTCGCGATGACAGATAAAAAATGTTTCCCCGCCCACCGCGCGCCTTGATGGCGCTGGAGTGCGTGGATCCTCACTTCCCCCTCCTGGGAGAAGTTCGCTTTTTTGATTTAGAAGCGGATTTTTTAGAAGCTAGTTTTTTTGTGACTGCCCTTTCCTGACGGACGGCTTCCCTGATGTTTTCAAATTGTTCCTCGGTATAGCTGAACTTTTGACCGGTGAGGCTGATGAACACCAGCCGACCATCGGGGTAGCGCGCCCAATCAACAGGGTAATGAGTGAAAACTTCTTTGATGAGCTCCCGATCTGCGTCGGTTTTAGTTTTTGTTTTTTCTTGCATGTTTTCCTTTCAGGGTGCGGGGAAAATTTCAGATTTGAGACCGCACCCAATTAAAACGATTGATTGAATTGCGAAGAGTGATAGTGGTTAGGGCATAGCTATGCCTTTTATCCTGCGCTCCTCGCGCCGGCATCCTCGATCGCAGTACCGAGAATGTAAGCGATCAGCAGATAGATCACATCTGTGACCTGTTCAGCATTGAGCGGGAAGTCAGTGGAAAGCTCATTTAGAACCACAAAAATGGTTCCGATTAAAGCCGCCCAAAACTTGCGTGATTTGAAAACTGCTAAAAATTTACTGCCTTTCATGATAAGAAATCCTTTCTTTGGGCATTTAGAAGCCCTATAAACAACTAATTTAATTGAACAGGTGTATTTTCACCTGTGAAGCGATTTACGCTTTCTAGAATAAATATTCAGGATTCATGTTTAGGTCACCAGTTACCCCCGCCTGGCAAGAAGCGGGGGGACTGGCAAAGGAGAAACAAGATGAAACCACTTATTAAACTCTCAGAGTGTAGTGAGCAATCGCACCATAGAATTTAAGAACGGTAGTGGCTGCGCAATCAATGACCAATTTCAACCAGTAACAATCACCGTCATCTAAAAATTCAGGAGTTGTTACATTAACGGTCATAGTGTGATCATCTGCAGCTTTCCTTTCTGCGGCAGTGTCATGTGCGCTGTCTTCTGTGGTGGTGACTGCCTCACCTGCGGCGGCAACATTGTCTGCACCGATAGTAACTTTTTCAAGTTCAACGGTAGCAAAATCATCTGCGGCGGCTGTGCCAATAAGATAACCAACATCAATACTGGCAAGCTTTGCGCCTTTGAGCGCAACCGAATTGGACGGTATGCGAATAGGAATTAAAACAGTGACAGCCTCGTCACCGTCCGTGTGGTCATAGCTGACAACGTTAGAAGATTCAGCAACCACCCAAGTGCCGACAGCGATTTCAAAATCCCCGGGGTGAATAAACTTACTCATTTTTGTATCATGTACGTAACCCATAATTTATATTCCTTTCTGAGCGGCGGCTCCGCACGAAGTGTTAAGTTCGTGCGGTTCGGACGCAATTTAATAGAGTTTAGGCAACATTTGATTTGTGGAGCGGACGGAAGTCGTTAACCCAACAAGCCAAGAAGTGCCGGACTTTGAGCCGGTGTTCGTCATTCATGAACACGGCGGGGCTGAGATTATCGCCTGCAATAAAGATCTCAGGCATAATACCGAAGCGTTCACCCACGAAGATAGCGGGTGCAATCAGGGGATCGCAAACCGCCGCCCAGTTGTTGGCATCCGTCCATTCCGGAACAGTGACCACATCCCCGGGTTGTCCGCGCTGTTGGTTCTCAGAGTAGATATTAGCGGCGTTTTCCAGGGTGGGGTAGAGCACTTTCATGGCGGCTAATTGCAAGGCGCGGGGAACCACACAGAAGCGGGGATTGATTGCCATTTTGGGACCGGTTCCATAAAGGCCGGTAGCTTGTTTTATCAACATAGGTTGAGCATAAACGGCGGTACAAACCACATCCCATTCAGCAGCAGCCAGGGCGGTTGTGAGAAGGTTTGCATGCCCTCCGGCGGTGGTAACTGCTGTTGCATTGAAGAGCGCGCCGGTGTCTGCCATTGTAGGGCCAACTGCTGAATTATCAGTAAAGATAGCAGCGACAAGAGCAGAGATTTTTCTCAGTCCTGCGGCGGCCAGTTCGCGAGGATAGGCTGCCAACTTGCGGGATTCGTCCCGATCGATAAGCTCGAGGGTGAGCGGGATGTAGCCGCCGTACTTGGTGAAATTGGCGGTTTCGGGGCTGTCGCCGATGTTTAATTCGGTGTATTCCCCGCCCTCGGCAACGGTTGGCAGAGTGCCTACCGTTCCAACCAGTGTGCCGGTGATCGATTGCAGGGTATTAAAATGTTCGACCCTGGAAATTGTCGCCCACCAGTCATAACCGGCTTTACCCAGTAAGTCCCATGTGTTAACAACGATCTTATTAAGAGCGTTCTTAACCAACCCTGTGAAGTCTGCAGTTGTGGCAAACTGAACACGCTCGGAATCAAAACCACCATGCAGGTCATAATCACCGGTGAGCATGAGATATAACTCGCGGATACCTGATAGCTTAGCTATCTTTAGACCATCAGCAGATTTATCGCGGGGTGCCCCTAAGAGATCATCAGCGGCAGCTTGCAGTTTGTCGGCAGAATCAAAAATCGAATGGATGCGGGGACCCTGCACGACTGAACCGCCGGTCAGTTCACTGATCATTTTTCGGCTGTCCTCGATTGCAAGGGTGAGATCATCGGTCTCGAAGAGCTTACCTGCAAACTGAGTGCGCAGACGTTCCACCACCGGCGCGGGCAGTTTGGAGGCGGTGAGAGCACTTTCAAGGAATTGCTCACACATCTTGACCCGCATGGCGCGGGCTTTGTCGGCCTCCTCGTTTAGCTGATCTATATGACCCTGCACATTGAGAAGCTGCTCAACGGCTTTTTGGTCGCCTTTGATACGCTGCTGAACACGTTTTACGCCGGGCAGGGTTTCTTGCTTGGGTATTATTTCTTCTTGAAGAATCTTTTCTTTTGGCATATTAACTCCTTCTTGATATAAATTGAATTTTTGATAAAGTTCTCGGATAAATTCACCGCCCCGCGCGGGATTTATAACCAGATCAACGGAAAAAACACGCAGGATTTCTTTGACGGTTTTTCCGTTGGCTGTGAAAATAATATCGGCTGAGAAGCCAATATTGGGCTTGATAT